>CEQQ01038105.1_pt1 | contig 35272 bp, 27 predicted proteins | sample 531041 | NCBI WGS metagenome assembly CEQQ01 (sample SAMEA2621222, study PRJEB7988) | marine metagenome | biome: marine biome (ENVO:00000447); feature: deep chlorophyll maximum layer (ENVO:xxxxxxxx); material: "saline water (ENVO:00002010), including plankton (ENVO:xxxxxxxx)" | depth 150 m | reverse complement strand
TAGTAGAATATAGCCAACGACATCCCGATCAATACTTGGATGTAGGTATTGCAGAGGACGTGGCGGTGGTTGTAAGTGCAGGGCTAGCTCTTCGGGGAGAAAAGCCTATACTGGCAATCTATTCTACCTTTTTGCAGCGAGGCCTTGACCAGGTTATTCACGACATTAGTATTGAGAACCTAAACGTTATTTTTGCGATTGATCGTGCTGGTCTTGTTGGTGGGGATGGAGCTACACATCAAGGAATATACGATATGGCGTACCTCCGTATTATTCCTAACATTTCGATTGCTATGGCAACCAATGTCCTTGAGCTCCGGTCTATGTTTAAAGCAGCTCTCCAAATAGATGGACCCGTTGCCCTTCGTTGGCCTAGGGGGGGTACAGAAAAGGTGCCTGAGGTGCCGTTCGAGCAATGGCCGGAAATAGAATGGGGCACTTGGGAGGTTGTCAAACCGGGTATAGACGCTTATATCCTAGGAATTGGTCCTACAGTTCAATATGGTCTGGATGCGGTTGATGATAATCCACGTGTAGGGGTAGTTAATGCACGTTTTGTCAAGCCGCTGGATAAAGAACTTCTACTCAAACTGGCAGAATCTTCAAAGGTGCTTATTACCGTGGAAGATCATACGGTTGTTGGTGGATTAGGTTCTGCAGTTGCTGAAGTGTTACAGAAAAAGGGTGGTGGACCTCGCCTTTTATGCCTTGGTGTACCTGATACCCAAGTTCCTCATGGAGAACCGTTGTATCAGCATGAGGAACTTGGGTATGGACCTGAAGCCCTTCGGGCCAAAATTAAAGAGTTGGGACTGGCCTTGCAAGTACAGTCTCATGAGGAGGGTGTTACCAGCCACCAATTACGTTGACAGTTTTATGAGTCAACCGGTATGATGCCGGGCGCCTGTGCCTCGGGACTATGGAGCCGTAGTGTAGCGGTTAGCATATCTGCCTGTCACGCAGAAGGTCGCGGGTTCGAATCCCGTCGGCTCCGCCAAAAACTCAAGTGAGCTGTGCGTTTCGCTGCAAGAAGTTAAGATAGAACGCCTTCTCATGGCCAGGTAGCTCAGTTGGTAGAGCACACGACTGAAAATCGTGGTGTCGGCAGTTCAATTCTGCCCCTGGCCACCAGGAACACTGTTTTTATTAGACCGGGCGCCTTAATGTGAAACGAAGAGAAAAGATTACAAGTGATAAGGAACCTTGGGCATTATTTGTTAACAGGGGTTGACTACAATTTTAATCGAGTGCCAATGTAGCTCAGTGGTAGAGCAATCGATTCGTAATCGATAGGTCGTCGGTTCAAATCCGACCATTGGCTCCAATACATATAGCATTACTGTAAGGACTAGACCCCGATAAGGCTCTGTGATAGCCAAAATTAAGTTTTGGGACGCTGGGTAAGCCTCTTTTTGTTTACGAAGTAGGAGATCATAGGATAGTGGCTTATCAGAGCAATCTACATGGCGTCGGCTATTGTGTGGTTATGGGTGAACTTTTGAAGATGGATGCCACTACTCAAGCAGCAATGATAAAAAACAGGGAAATTTCGGCACTTGAACTTTTAGAAGCCGCTATCGCAAGAATCGAAAGTTTAGATCAAGAACTCAATGCTGTAATCCATAGGCGGTTTGAGCGCGCAAAGCGAGAGGTAGGATCTGGGTTACCGAATGGACCTTTCCAGGGTGTACCCGTATTACTGAAGGACTCAATCCCGTTGCAGGGCGAGCCGTATCATTTAGGAATGTATGTCCTTAAGAAAAACGGTTATCGGGCAGATCATGATAGTTATTTAGTTCAGCGGTACAAGCGAGCCGGATTTGCGGTTCTCGGTAAGACAAATCTTTCTGAACTAGCACTGAGCCCTATTACTGATTCGGCAGCTTATGGGGCCACGATTAATCCGTGGGATAAAGAACGAACTACTGGAGGTTCAAGCGGTGGTTCTGCGGCGGCGGTTGCTGCAGGATTTGTATCGGTCGCTCACGGCAGTGATGCTGGAGGATCTATACGTATTCCAGGGAGTGCGTGTGGCTTAGTGGGTTTATTACCTAGCCGCGGCCGCATAAGTCTTGGCCCTGAGTTTGGAGACCGATTTGGACGGAGATCACAGGAACATGTTCTGACCCGGTCAGTTAGAGATTCTGCTGGGGTTCTTGATGCCTGCGCTGGTCCAGAGCCCGGTGATCCTTTCCAAATCGCTCTTCCCCAGAGACCCTGGTTTGAAGAAGTTACATCGGATCCTGGACGACTTCGTATTGGACTACGAACGTTACGACAATCTGATGCCGGTTGGGATTTGCCTTGCGCTAGGGCTGTAGAAGAAACTGGAAATCTTTTAACTGAACTTGGGCACGAGGTTGAAGAGAGTAGCCCTAAGTGTTTCGACGATCTAAGGCTTGATCCAATTCGCAATGCTTTCTTAGCCATTAAGAATACTCACGTGGCTTGTGAAGTAGATCGGGTTAGTCAGCTTATAGGTCGAAAGATTGGTCCTGATGATGTGGAGAGGAACACATGGAGAGCTGTCGAAGCATCGAAGGAGATAACCGGGGTAGAGCTTACAAATGCTTTCCGCCAACAAAATCAATTTGCCCGGCAATTGGCAGGATGGTGGGAAACGGGTTTTGATATATTGGTGACACCCACTTTACCGGTCCTACCGTTTCGATTCTTAAACCACGATAGGAATCAATATGGGCTCAGAGAATTAGAAACACATCGCATTGATAAGGAAAAGCCTCTCGGGTTAGCTACCTTCACTTGGCCTTTTAATGTCTCAGGTCAACCTGCAATTACTTTACCGCTTTTTTGGACCGATCAGGGGTTTCCGATCGGAGTACAATTTGGTGCTAGATTTGGCCGAGAAGATGTTTTGTTTCAGTTGGCAGGTCAGCTCGAGGCTGCTTTGCCGTGGGCAAAGAAATGGCCAAAATTCGTTAGCTCACAGGAGTGATCAGTAGGCAACAATGAATAATGAAACGCTCTAGTTGGCGTCTAAGAGTGAGGAGGCCGGAGGTTTTGGGGGGTTCTTCGGAACCGAAGCAGGTTTCTAGATTACGTTAGGGGTTCGAGTTTCGAAAGAATAGAATCTAGGGATATACATAAATGAACCCGAGATAGGGTTTATTTATTCTAGGGATAACCGCTAGATGATTCGCTCAGAGATAAAGTAGGGGTCGCCATGACCCTAGCGACCCCTACTTTATCTCTTTGTATATTAATAGAACTATTTAGGCAGAAGCCCTAAGCGCTTCTACTTCTTCTCGCAAACGCAAGAGTTCAGCCTGCTCCTCCTGCGCCCTTTTCCATATTTCATCCCTTGTGGTGTTTGCGCCGTATGCGCTTGGCGGCATCAACATGTTTCGTTGTCGGTCGGTGAGATCCCCGTAATGGTCGGCATTGTAGTAACACGGGCTCCAGGCAACAGCATGAGGAGTGTACTTGTAAAAGAGAGTTCGCCGTTCGCGGTCTCCTTGCCAGGGGATAGTCCCATGTGCACAGGCTTCAGTAAAGATGATGGCATCACCTGCGTTAGCTGATACCCGATCCACCACTTCCGGGATTTCATCTTGAGTCTCGCTTTTTTTCCAGTTTTGCGGCAATTCAATGTTAGCTTTATGGCTGCCTGGAACACAAGCAAAACCGCCATCGCCTTCTTGGACGTCACGCAATTCGTACGCCACCGCAATTAAGCCGCTATAGAATTTGCCATTGTTATAACGGTAGTAGCACTGGCCGCCGTCAGTGGGACCTACCAGATCTGTTGGTCCACCTGCGCCTTGTCCACCTCCATGCAAATACAGGAGTCGGTCCGCAACCTTATTATCGATTTTTAGGTAGTCGTGATCTAGTCGGTAGCCAGGCTGTAGGACCTCTTCTAAGTAGGGAGCGATCGACGGATGGTCGATAAGGTCGATAAATGGACCCCCCCAAGAAAGAAGGGAAGCTGAAGACCAAGCGCGGTCATCCCCATCAGTGAATCTTGTCCGGTCGGAACCCGCGAAAGAGCCCACCTTGTTGTCTGAAGTTTGTCGAGGGTGGTAGGTCCCCGATTCTTTCCTACCCGTCACATGTTCGTCAACGAAGGCGTTCATAGAAGCAACCTCATCGGATGTAAGTGCGTTTTTTACCACCAGATAACCTCGTAAGTCCCAAAGGTACTTCTCATGTTGATTCATACTAGAAAGTTTATTCCAGACTTTGCCTAGAATGCAAATCTTAGGAGAACTCTAGGACTAGGTCCTAAGAGACTAATTCGCTCTCAAAAATAATAAGTAGCGGTTGTTTTATTGAGAAATTACGTGTGGAATTGGGAAAGTTAATGGAAGCCAAAGTCTGCGAACTTTACAATTGTTTTTATGGGAGCAGTAGCATAGTTCTAGGAGGCCACGAAATGTCAAAAAAGCGGCATGGCATGGTCATAGGAGTCAACCCTAAGGATTTAGAAGAATACATTCGTTTGCACTCTAATGTATGGGAGGCTGTTCTGGAGCGGATAGCAAATTCAAATATTACAAACTATTCGATTTTTCATCGTCAGCCTGATAGCGGGGAACATGTGCTATTTAGTTATTACGAGTACGTTGGTAATAACTACGACCAAGATATGGCGGAAATCGCTAGCGATCCAACTACCCAGGATTGGTGGGACTTGTGCGGTCCAATGCAAGTTCCTCTTAAAACCCGACAAGTAGGGGAGTGGTGGGCCAAAATGACCCAGGTCTTTGAGTTTGACGGTGGTACCTGAAGCTAAATGGTTCGCTTGGTGTTAAACAACAGTCAAAACAGGTTTCTTGCTAGTTCGTTGATCCGGAGCCAGTCTGGTTGCTAAATTCCGGGTGGTCCCGGGTAGTCTTTTGGGTGCAAAACCTCGGGTCCGTCCTGGGCCGTAAAACCTAATTCGTCACGTATCTTAGTGACGTCAAAAACCCCGGCCCACTCATACCCCTTCTGGCCGAAATGAGAAACATCTATAGCTGTTCCATACCAGTTCCTCAAAACGTCGGCTACTGGTTCATTTACCCAGGCCCGCGGACCAGCAGCGTTCATAGTTCGTACGCCAGCAACTAGTTTCGACTCAACAGCGAGGGTGAACGCCGATACCGCGTCGCGTAAGCTCATTATGGTGATTGTGCCGAGAGACCACATTCGCAAAGGACTCACTCCGACAAGCGGTCGGGGTGGATCGTTCGGAGTAACAGAACTAAGCCGAAGGTTAATGATATCTAACTCTGGGACGCTACGGTGGATATAACGCGTAACCTCTTCCATCAAAGATTTAGATACACCATACCCGTCGCGGTCTAGACAAGGGTGCTCGTCGGGGATTGGCAGGGCTAAAGGACGGAATGAGGTGTTCTGGAAGCCGACAGCCGCAATTGAGCTAGCACAAACAATCTTTCTGCAACCGCGGTTAGCAAGATAACGCAATAAAGTACGAGTCCCGAGTACATTGACTGAAAATGCATCTTCTTCAGGTGCGCCTCCTGTCACGGCGGCTAAATGTACGGCAGCTTCTATGTTGTAGTTGTCGAGTTGCCTTAAATCTTCAGGATTGCCGAAGTTACCACGAACAATCTCTGACATCCAAGAGTGCTTTGGGCCAGTTGTAATAGCCACAACCTCATGCCGCTTTGACAGTTCAGTGACAACGCCCTGACCAATAAAACCTCCTGCTCCTGTTACCAGTATCGTCATGAGGAAATCGCCCAAGGTTTCACGAGTAAAATAGGGTTGCCGTGGCGGTATGGGTCTCCGTACCCTTGGTCGTCAGTTAAGACAACAATAACGTTGGGAAATTCTCTCACTGCAAAGTCCTTTCTCGACCGCCAGTGGACGGGGGCGCAAGAATACGGCGTTGCTGGTCGGTGAGATTCACATAATCGTTAGTATCGTAATACTCCGACGCCCAAGACATATTCCCAGGGCTGTATTTAAACAGAAAGGTGCGACGTTCATGGGCTGCTTCCCAGCGGCGCGTTCCGTGGATGAGAGCTTCTGTGAATAGTAAGGCGTCCCCGGCTTTAGCGATAGGCTGTTCTACGTAAGGTGGAAATCGCTGATGATGCTTGACGTCTTCAGGCAAGTCCCAAAGAAAATTAGTTTTATGGCTACCAGGGACGCAAACAAAACCACCATCACCAGGACCCACGTCACTAAGAAAGAAAGTTACGACTGATAGGCCGTTCCGAATAGTACCCTCGTAGTGTTTGTAAAAGTGACTTCCCGCATCTCTTTCAGGACCGCCGTGAAGAGGTCCTCCCTGGCCACTCGGGTTCATGAAAATTGAATAATCGTGATCAAGCCTGAAATGAGGACCTAGCAACGTTTCGAGGTAGGTCACTATTCTTGGGTGGTCGATTAAATTTTGGCATGCGGGATCCCATCTTGAGACGTTCGGCATATTCTTGTAGTTTTTTCGGTTCCCGGAGCTGTCGTCATAATTCCTTGGGTATACACGGTCGGTAATTTGGTTTAACCGAGTTACTTCTTCTTGAGACAAAACGTTACTAATCAAAAGGAAGCCCTGTAGGTCGAAAACAAATTTTTCTTCTTGGGTCATGATTGTTTCCACCATCCTAATCCTAAGAGAAATATCCAAAATGTCCCATCAGTATAAGGCAGGCTAACAGGCTTTTTCATTGCCCTGACAGGAGTTGAAAACGCACCGAAAAGGTCTGTGGCTCAAAACCCATTTTGGGTTTAAGGTTGTCGTCATGCGGCAAGCTATAAAAAATTGCGAAGGGTGGACTTGCAGACTCTTAGTTGTTTAACTAACCGTCCCGTGTAAAAGGATCGACAATATCGCGTATACCGTCCCCAAGGAGACTCCAGCCAAAGACAGCGATGGTTATCGCAATCCCAGGAACGAGAGCGGGTAAGGGACTAAATGCCAAAAAGGTTTGTGATTCACGAAGCATGTTGCCCCAACTAGGCACATCCGGTGGTGTTCCGAGGCCAAGGAAACTTAATGCAGCTTCCGCCAAAATCGCCAGTGAAAGACCTATACTTGCCTGCACAATAATGGGAGAGCTGATATTTGGCAGAAAATATCGGAAGATAAGTCTCATATGTCCAGCGCCCAATGCTTTGCCAGCCTCGATAAACGCTTTCTGTTTAACGGAAATAACCGACGCACGAGTGATTCGGGCAAACATCGGGATTGTAGCGACCCCAATAGCAAGAACCGCTGTGAACGTTCCTGGTCCTAACACCGTAGCCAACAAAAGGGCCATGAGGATAGCCGGAAATGCATAAACAGCATCAATTAGCCGCATTAATACTTCATCTATTGCGCCGCCAATATACCCGGCCATTAAACCTACAAAACTACCGATAGAAAGTCCAATTCCAACTGAAACAAATCCTACGTAGAAAGTGCCTCGACTGCCGACTAATAGTCGACTAAACAAATCTCTACCGAATTCGTCAGTACCAAGCCAATTAGCACGTGAAATTCCCTGTAGCTGTACTTCAAAATTTAAGGCGCTAGGGTCATGGGGTAACCAAAAAAAACTAACAAAACTCATGGCAGATAAAAGGCCAATTAGCACCGAACCAGCCAGAAAATTGAAACGGAAGGAGGGCATCAGTCGTAACGAATCCGAGGATCAAGTAAACCATAGCTGATGTCTACCAAGAAGCTGAAGGTTACTATTGCAATCGCGTATACTAGGATTTCACCCTGTATTAGGGGGTAATCACGGGTACCGATAGCAGTGAGCGCTAACTGTCCGAGTCCCGGAAGAGCGAACACCTGTTCGATAATTATCGAACCAATGAAGATATTAGTTAGGCTTAACCCCACTATGGTTACAACGGGAATTAAGGCATTCCGAAAGGCGTGAAATGTGATGATTCGGAATTCTGGTAATCCTTTTCCACGGGCTGTCTTAATATAATCGTTAACTAAAATGTCCAGCATAGCGGCACGAGTCATCCGGGTCATCACTGCTGCCTGACCCAACCCCAAAGCTAAGATTGGGAGTAATAGGCTACGTAAGGTCCCTAAGGGATCTCGTTCCCAAGGAACGTATCCGCCAGCAGGAAGCCAACGTAATTCAACTGAAAACAACAATATAAGCATGAGTCCCAACCAGAATGATGGTACGGCAGCTCCCAATTGAGAAAGGGTAATGACTAGCGGATCAAGCAACGTTCCGTGCTTGCGGGCAGCTAACACTCCAAGCGGAATAGAAATTAGCATCGCAACCATTACACTGCCAAAAGCCAAGAGCGAAGAAACCTGGAGACGTTCAGCGATTAAGTGGATTACAGGTTTTTGGTAGTTTAGGCTTTCGCCTAGATCACCGGTAAATATTCCTCCGAGCCATTTGAAGAACCGCGTAAAAGGCGGTGTATTTAGCCCTAGTGTTTCCCGAAGAGCTGAGATGGCTTCAGGATGAGCGTTGAGGCCAAGAATAATCTCGGCTGGGTCTCCCGGAACGGCAAGAACCGCGATGAAAACCAAAATCGAAACCAACAGGATGCTTATCGCAGCCGAAATAGAACGTTGTAAAAAGTAAACAACCATTGGGAAAGAGAAGGAGACATTAACCCCTACAAGTTCACCCCCTAGAATGCAAAGCTTACCGGGTTCGGTAGACTTCAGTCATATTTATTGAAGGTGTGGGTTGGCTTTCCCAGAAACCATGAATGTGGTTCGTTGTGGCGACTAAGTAAGGGGGACTGAAAATCCAAACGTTTACTGCATCGCTGGCAATTATTCTCGCGATAGTCTGATAGGCCTCCACTTGGGAGGCGTAATCTCCAGAAGCCTCAGCAAGCTTTAGGAGTTCTCCTATAACGGGATTATTGTAACCATAGTAATAATCAGGATTTGCGTATATGTTTATGTCCCTCGGCTCACTATGACCGATGATAGTCATGTCGTAATCTCTACCCAGAAAAATACGTTGAACCCAGGTGCCCCACTCAACTACAGACAGAGCAATATCGATACCGACCTCTGCAAGTTGCTGTGCAATGACCTGACCACTTCGGCGTTCGATGTTGTAAGGTTCTGGCAATTCTAGTGAAAGAGATAATTCTCCCTCCTCGAACCCAGCTTCTGCGAGTAATTGGCGTGCTCTGTTCGGGTCGTAAGGATAAGTATCCGACAGATCGAGATAGTAGGATTCTGCGGGGCTCATGTGGGTACCGATCACCGTGCCTAGACCGAACATTGCTCCATTGACAATCGTGTTTTTGTCTATAGCATGAGTGATAGCTTGCCGAACGCGCTTATCCGCCAACGGCCCCCGGGTATTATTCATTGCTAATGTGATCTCAGTCGTGGCAGTTCCTTCTGTGCAACGTAAATCGGGTTCGTTTTTGATTTGAAGGCACTGTTCGGGACTCAGGGCTACACCGATCATGTCTATATCACCAGCACGAAGAGCTGCTAAGCGAGTATTAGGGTCTCCAATGATCCGAAAAGTCACTGTATCCAGATACGGAAATCCACTAATGTAGTAGTCTTCAAAACGTTCTAATCTAACTTCGCTACCCTCAACGTACCTTATGAATTTAAATGGCCCGGTGCCTATTGGGGCGCTTCTTTGAGTATCTACTTTGCTGGCGGGGGAGATCACTGAGTCTGGGCGCGCTAAATTGTATAGAAGACTCGAACTAGGTTGGGATAACTGGAAGCTCACTGTGAATGCAGAATCATCGCTTGTAACAGCCTCAATAGCTGAGTAGTAGTGATGGTTTGTGTGGCCGGAATTGGGGTCCCGAGCCCGATTGAATTTCGCAACTATGTCGGCCAAAGTGAAATCGGAGCCGTCGTGGAATTTGACGTCACGGCGGATTTCGAAGGTCCAAGTAAGACCAGAGTTGCTTATTGTCCAGTTCGTAGCCAATGCAGGTAAGATATCTCCGGCGCGGTTAAAGCGAACCAATCCCTCTAGGACATTGTGATACATGACTCGCGGAATTTCCTGCGAGGTTGAAATACTGGGGTCCCAACCTGGAGGATCAGCTGTGATTGCCACAGAAACCTCACCACCTTGGCTCGGTTGGTGCGCTACTTGGGAAAAGGCCATGCTGAAGACGACAGTTGCGGCTGTAATGAAAGACAACGGTTTTTTCATCAGGATTGCTCCTTTCCCCGAATCTTAGTGCTGCCCTAATCAACGACTAAGTTACACGATTAAACAGGCGACGTAAAGGCTATCTATTAACACTGCGGCTTATTACTCTGGCTGAATGTCTTCTGAAGTTAAGCCAGAAACCTCACCGAGGAGTTTAGGAGGCCAATTACCCCCGAGCTTAATCCACGCTTGAATAATATCCGAGGGAGGTTCTGCTACGAAAGTTATCGCTAAATTATCTTTTGGATGAGGCAATGACAATTTATGCGCGTGAAGGGCCTGTCGAATAATGACTGTAGATGATTTTCCGTATACATCATCTCCGAGTATAGGGGTACCAAGATGTTGAAGATGGACCCTTATTTGATGTGTTCGGCCGGAGTGAGGTTTAGCCCGTATCAAGGTAAAGTTCTGTGTCTTGGCGACGATACGAAAAGCTGTAGAAGCTGATTTGGGGTTAGAACCACCCACTGTCATGGTTTGACGGCGTATCGGATGCCGTCCGATTGGGGCATCGATATCTATGTCATTCTCGAAGGTCCCAACGGTGACGGCTATGTATTCCTTTTCTGTTAGTCGTTTCCTAAAGGAAGCTGAAAGGTGTTTGTGGGCGCTGTTAGTTTTTGCTACAACCATGACTCCCGACGTATGCCGATCAAGCCGATGAACGATACCAGGCCTATAGTCACTTTCAGTTGGGTCAAACAGTCGTTCTTTAGACAGGTCAAATCGGCCAAGAAGCGCGTTAACCACGGTGCCAGTTCTAACGGTAGCCGTCGGGTGAGCAATGATGCCTGCAGGCTTATTAACAGCTATTAAAGAATCATCCTGGTAAAGGATTTCTAGTGGAATCGATTCCGGTACTACCCGCATTGGCTTGGTCGGGGGCAAAATAACCGATACCGTCTCTTGGCCGCGTAATTTCGTAGCTGGTTTCCCGACTGGTTGCCCGTCGATGGTGACAAAACCGTCATCTACGAGGTCCTTAGCATGGGTTCGCGATAATTCAAGAGCTTGCGCCATTGCGACGTCAAGGCGTTCACCTTCCGGAGCTTTGAAAGTTCTAACATCCACTGTCTTAGTCTAGCCCGGCTAAAGGAACAGGGTTGCAATCTATACTGGTAACTTATGAAACCAATCGCGTTGGATGCCATGGGTGGTGAATTAATGCCTGAAACAGCTGTGATAGGAGCTGGAATCGCAGCTGCTGAGGGCATACCAATCGTTCTTGTAGGTAACCAAGAAATTATACAGAAAGAGTTGGGGAGGAAAGGCCTAAGCTTGCCTATTGTCCATGCTAGTGATGTAATAAATATGGATGATCACGCAGTTGATGTTCGGAAGCGACGGGATTCAAGTGTTTCAGTTGCAATGCAACTAGTCGCTAACGGAGACGCAAGTGGATGCATTTCGATGGGTCATTCAGGAGCGACTATGACGGCCGCATTGTTGAGTCTTGGCAGGATTACCGGGGTGGCGAGGCCAGCTATTTTCACCACTATTCGTTTGGACAAAAGGATGGTTGGATTGCTAGATATTGGGGCTAATGCTGATTGTCGACCACAGTACCTTCAACAATTTGGCATCATGGGCGCCATATACGTACGTGAGGTTTTGGATGTCCGGAGTCCTAGAGTTGGACTTCTTTCCATTGGTGAGGAGCCTCACAAGGGGAACGAACTTACACGTAGCGCTCATGAAATATTGAGCAAGACCACTGGATTAAGGTTCGTCGGGAATGTAGAAGGACGAGATCTGTTTTCTGGCGCAGCTGATGTCATTGTGACCGATGGGTTCACAGGTAATATTGTACTTAAACTTGCTGAAGGGGAAGCTCGGGCCATATTTGGATGGCTTCGCCAAGCTGTTAGATCGACTGTTTGGGCTAGAATCGGTGGTTTGTTTGTGAGGCCAGCTCTGCGGAAAGTAGCTCAACGTTTAGATCCTTCAGAGTATGGCGCCCAACCGCTTTTGGGAGTCAAAGGATACGCGTTTATCGGCCATGGGAGATCAAACAGTCGAGCTGTCTATAATGCACTTAAGAATGCTCAAGATAGTATCGAGCGTAGGGTTGTTGAAAAAATTGTTGAAGGTATTAAAACTTTTGAAATGGCCTGAGGCCGGTTAGCTGGTTTGGGTTTAGCGAAAAATGCACTCGTGATGCTTTCGAGAGAAGTAAAGGTTTAACGCATGGCACCTAGTAACAAACCTTTGGTCCATGAAATAGGTCCTGGGATTGTGAGTTCGTGGATAGAATAATTTTTTATAATTGAGTTCAAACTTGAGTCGAAAGAAATCAGGTCGAAGATTTGCAGGCCGGTCTCCAGAATCAAATAAGCGAAACCTAACTCAGGCTCTATTATCCCGTTCAAAGCTGTACTGGCGAAAGTCTCTCCTGACGCAGTGCTCTCGTCATGATAAGCCAAAAGGTTACTACCTGTTAGAAACAAGATCTCAGGGACAAGGTTTCTGGGGCTTTCAATTAATAATGATGAGTTGGACGGTGTTACCACGGGTGAGTTTAGAGTAGGCGGCGACGTACTAAAATCTATAGTTTGAAATGAATCATCTTGAAGGACAACAAAGGTTTGGCCCGCCTGACCTAGATCGATTGGGTCGCTCAGTCCCAATCCGTCTGAAATTAAGGCGCGGTTCTTACCGTCTAGGTCTACACAATATAGCGACGTAGAAATTTCATCGAGAAGAAAGTAGGCCTTCCCTAGATCTTGGTCAATGTAGATCCCAGCCCCAAAAATGGGCTCGCTATCAATCGTATCGACAACCGTTTCTGTTTCAAGGTCGAGGAAATATATAGCCCGAAAGTCGTCTCCGCTACAAAAAGTTCTGTCACTGAAAACTATTGCGGATTGACCATCCCGAGATATTCCTGCTTCAGTTGGGCAAAAACCTGCCACGCCAACTAGCGCCGAAAGGTCTATGCGAGTGCGAGTTGCAGTGAAAGCACTTGGTGAAGAGGGATCTATCCCTGACAAATTAAAAAAGTCGAAGTAAGACTGGTATGGGTCATCGCTACTGCGGCTTAGAACCAATAATTCACTGCGATCACCGTTGCGCTCGACCACATCAAAACTTATCGCTGGTTCGGCGATTGTCCTGCGCGAGTTTTCGATGAAACGAATTCTGTTAGGTATGGCATTAGAGGTCAGAAATGTATCCTCAATCAGGGCCAATTGCGGGGTGGAGTTCTCTATCAGGCCAACAATCAATAAACGAGGCGGGTAATTACCGATGGACCCGGTGCAGCCGACTAGTAATAATAGAAATACTGTCAGCACCACATAAAATACACGGCTCGACATTTTGTAGAGACGCTTCGGTCCGGAGAAAAAATGTCGCCTATTTAGCATCGCTTATAGCCGCCCCTGTCGAGTTTGCAAGAATAATGGGGTGTCAAATTCCTGCATAAATACCTTTCCGTTACCCGGACCACCTATAGCTAACTTAATTTGTCCAGACTGGCTATCCCAATGAGCATAGAAACCCCAGCAACAACGATCTAGTGCTACGAAAAGTTTAGGCTGAAAATTCCAAGGATACTGTCCGTGAGTTGTTCCAGAAAAATCCCAAACGTCGTCAATCATGGTCCCAAAATAGAGCCCCTTGATGGGATTAACGGTAACCGCAAAATCTGAAATGGTCAACCGAGAACGAGTGTAAATCGCGTTCACCTGATCAAATTCCCCAAGGAAACCTAGTTTTCCCTGAAGCCCCACGAGGTTTAGCAGCTGTGAATGAAGATTTATATTGGCGCTCCGTAGAAATATGTGCCGCCGAGAGTGATCATTTAACATTAGCTCAGCAAAGGCAGTTACCCCGAACTGGAATGGGCCAATATATTCGTTAGATACGCGCAAATGGGTTTGAATCTCAGAATTTTGTAGCCCTCGGGTACCGTTCATTCTGGAGTCGGTAGCGGTTTCTAGAATAGCGCTTTGAGTGCGGAAACTAACCTGCCAACTGGGGTGTCCGTTTCTAGGGGTATCGAGCAATTCTATTTCCCAAGTTTCAGTGTTTCCTTCCTCTCTTGCTAGCCCAAGCCAAGAAGGTTGAAGGAGATGAAATCCTGACGCGCTTAAAGAGGTTATATCGCGCCAACCGAGGTTATATGAACCTATAGGTAGTGTATTCCCTTGACGGCCAAATTGTTCGGACGCTCTTAGGCTGATCGGTCCGAGACTTACAGAGAATTCGTAGTCAAAACTGGAAAAGCTCCCGGTGTTCAAATCTCGAGCGTAGGTTAAACCCAATCCCGGGATTTGGTCCTTTTCGTTTACTGTTCCAACTTCTAAATGTAACTCTAAATCGTTCCAGAATTCCAAACTGTCGTTTGAATTGTCGATATGAGGAGGGGAGTAAGCGTAGCCTCCAGTCGCCCCAACAACGAACCAATCGCCAAATCCGAATTCGGCATTTAGTTGCGTTTCTGTGTCGCTAAACTGGGTGTTCTCGTTAGGGTGAAATTCCCCTTTCAGATCCTGGATATGGGTGACAACTAGATTCGTTTTTAAACCATTATTAAAAGTGTTAACCGCCCCCTGGACAAGCAAAGTCCCAGGATCGCCCTTGAGGTCTGTTTGATGGCTTAAACTACCTGTAATCCAGGAAGAGTTTTGTAAAAAGTTTAGTGTGGTGATCATGGGTTGGAAGCCTACCGTACGAGGAGACCGACTATTTTGGAAACCATAACCCCCATTGATTGTAACTGCGAGCCAGTTCAAAGGTACTAAATCGAGGTTGAAATACACGGAAGTTTCCGTTTTAGGATAATTTTGGTCAAATAAAAATGGAGTTTGGCCTTCGTTGATATCTCTATAGAAGGACACTGAAAAGAGGCCAATTTGCCCGAAGGCTTGAGAGCCTTTAACGTTGGTATCCCAATCGATTAGGCGCTCGCCTGAATCGTAATATCTTCCAGCGAATTTAGTTGTTCCAGCTAATTCCATTCCCTTCCAAGGCGATAATGCGTCTAGTGTTAGAGTATGCCCTTCAAGGATTCTAGCAGCTGTGACATGATCACTAGAGGCCACATCTCGGTTAGTTGGATGTGGGGAGTCTTCGAAGATTCCAATCGCAAGATGGAGGTCCTCTAGGCTTAAGCTTCCTAAACGTAAGGCAGCGATCTGGGAAGATGAGATGCCAAACTCCGCTATAGTTTTTCTAGGGATAGCCAAATCGTCATAATTAGGCCCTTCAATGGAGTCTTTAGGGCTAAGGTCCAAGAAACCCTGTGTTTTAAAGGTCGCTTCTAAAAGATCGTGTGATCCAGAAGCTCTCAGAAGGTATTGGACTATTCTGTTTCGAGTAGCATCATTGCGTTCTAAGAGAAAATCGGTAGGTCCAGTATTTTGCGGTTCGGGATCTAGCGAGTAAAAAAATCTCGTTTTGAAAAAATCCGCTGTCTTTCCCCCCACTATTTCCGGAACTATGAAGCTGGGAGTGTATTCCAACTCGGCTTCACCGTGACCTTTTTCTGTGAAGAAACGATGACGTAGGCTTCCCCCCAGATAAGACTGGGTAATTTCCCCTCCCAGGAGCATTCTTGCGAGGAAATTAGAATTAGTCGGATTAACATCCGCGAAATAATTGATTGAAAATTTACCGAAGGCATTGGAACTAGACACGTAAGGCCATTGAACAGTGACTCGAGCTTTTTCAGTAGAACTACCAGCTATTAGATCAAACTGTGGACTAAATTCAGCACCGGCCAGAGGGAGGACCATTAAGGGTAAATCAAAGAACGGTTCCCCACGAATTAAAACTGTGACCTCGTAAGCAACGAGCCGGTCACCTGGAAATAATTCGAGACGGTCAGCTTTGAAGCCGTAGTCTTCGACTATTTGAGAGCAACGACTACAAGGGCTAAAGCGGCCCGCTATAATGCTAATTTGTCCAGGAACTTTGCTTGCGCTGTCACCATAGACATCAATTGCTGAGGTTACAATCACTACGTCAGCAATTGAAAAAAGCTCGTCATCAATAACTAATTCAAGATCATTACCTTGCACTGTTTCTGTACCTGAGTAGTAGGTTCCATCACCAATGATTCGCAGGATTTGATTTGTGAGATCAAATTCGACTGTCTCTCCGATAATCTTCTGATTACCAAAACTAATGACAGCCGGATTACCGTGAATGACATACAAAGTTACTTCGGAGCCGTCAGGTAGATCGACGTTACGGAGCTCTAAGCGATCTGCACTACTCAGTTCGATTCGCAATCCAAAAGCCCAGCTTACTAGAGTTACTAAAAAAATGAACGTTGTTCTGTGAAGAAAGTGCACTTAAGATTCTAACTCCACACTAAAGCCTTGATTTGCCCACACCTTTAGTTGCGTCTGAACGTAAAAGGTAGGTTGAGAATAGATTAGGGGGTACATTAACGCCGCCAACTCACAAGGAAAAATCCTAACCCCAAGATAGCGTATATAAATAAGGGTGCCCAACCTGCTAGCCAGGACGAGGCCAACCCTTGCTCTCCTAGTATCCTTGCGGCACTTGATGTTGCGTAATAACCGAACGTAAGCACGAGAATTGGAGTTATTCCTAAGGGTATTGTCCATTTGAACGAGGACAAGACTACTGCCAGAGACAACAGAGCAAAGACCAATGCAGCTAGTGGTTCGGAAAATTTTCTGTGTAGCGCTGTTAACTCTGCCGAATTACCGTGATTAGTACCTACGGCAAGGCGTTTCAGAAGTTCTTTCAGTGGTAAATGTATGAGGTTGGCAGTTTGATTATCTGTTGTTAAAAGACCTTGGACAGGTAGGTCACCGTGGTCAGCAGTTACTCTAAGGACGAGATGATTTTTACGGTAAAGACGCAATATTATTCCAGACAAACTCCAGTCGCTGGTCGTCGAGTTGAGAGTACCTTCTTTAGCCTGGATCACTTCGGTTGGACCCTGCAAACCCCCAGGTTTAATCACCGTTATTTTGGTTAACTGTTTATCCGGGAGGATCGATTCAACATGAATACGCCTACCAAGTGAATCGGCGAAGAAGTTTCCCTCAACAAGGGGAACTTTAGCTCCCCTTAGCAACATCTCTTTTCGAAGGTTGGACGCTTTATGTTCGCTCCAAGGGACAACGAATTCGTTGTTGGCAAAGCTTAAAATACTGACAGTTAAGCCAACAAAAATGATGGGCCTTGCTATAACCCCGGGGCCGACCCCTAACAACAGAGTAGCCTTAATCTCACCGTCCTGAGTCAGGCGGGTTAGGCCGATTAGGGACGCGAAGAGAAGGGCCAGCGAAATGCCGAAAGAAGCTGTAGATGGCAACTTATATATTAAGAATTTGGCAACCATACCAGTTGTAATCCCTTGGCCAAGTATGTTCGGTAGGTGGCCGATTATAAAACTAATCAGGAATAAGATTATTACTAACATCAGGCAAGCTAGGTATAGAGGCAGTATTTCTCTTATGAGGTATAAACTAAGGCGCATTAGGTGCGCAACCTCGAAAGAGCCAACGGTATTCCTAACAAAGCGACGATGCCAGGAGTGAGCCATGCCAATACGATTGAGCTCCCAAGCCCTCGACTGTGAAGGTCGCCAGACAAAGTCCATATTGCCCAGAAGCCAAGTAAAAGGATAATGGCCCACGCTAGGCTAGCTAAGCGTCGTCTAAGGTGCAAGCCAAGTGCGCTGGAAACTGCGACAAAAACAACAGCACTACTCGCATCAGCTAATCTTCGGTGTAGCTGGAATCTGATGTCTCTAGTGACACCTCCCGCATTATTGATATCCCGTAATTGCCGATTAAGTTGCCCTAATGTGAGTGTTTCGCTCTTGGCAAGTGTGGTACTTGGATCCGAATTTAGGCTAAAAGGAATAACCATGGAATCAGTTATGGCCATCTTCCTCCCAGATAAGTAAACTAGCGGTTCCTTTAGTTCCCATGTCTGATCTATACTTCGCCAGATCCCCTGTTTCGCACTAATTGCCCGTCCGTCATTGAGTAAGACTAATATCCCGTCAAGATTTGCACTTTGGGGTTCGTACTGGCTTCTCCGTACTCGGGAAGCATAGAAAATACCATCGTCTTTTAACGCATAAGCAACGTTAAAACGAGTCTCCTGGGGCGGCTGGCTATAGAAAAAACTATCAACTAAGGCGCGATAAGATCGTTCGGCATTGGGTTCTAACCAACCGTTGTTCAGCAGTGCAAGGGCACTAACAAATAGCCCAAATAGAAAGAGGCCGAGAAGAAAGTAGGTTGGACTGATCCCAAGTAGATAAGCAGCTTTAAGCTCTGAGTCCTTAGCCAACCGGCCGGTTGCTATCAGAACGGACAAGACTACGGCTACCGGTAGCGCTAGATGGAGAAACCAAGGGACCTTAAACTTTAGGAGCAATGCTACCGAATGCAAGTTGACGTCCTGCTGTACCAAGAACCGAGAGAAAATCACGAGGAAGTCGACCGAAAGGAGCAGGCAAACAGTGGCTACCCCGAGACAAAAAAGTCCGAAGACTTCGCGCAAGAGATAGAAGTTCATGCGACGAAGCACATTACTATTATACTGAATAGGCAAACGATACCTCCTGTTTTGTTGATCCCGAACAATTAGGCAAACCGTGTTTCGCGAGCCTTGCGGGGTACAAAATAAACCTAAGGTAAATACAGTAAAGGACTAATCTGTGATTCCTAAGGCATTGAATTGCGCTAAGCAGGTTATGGTATGGCTCTGTGGGGCTGTACAAACAAGACTGGGAAAACGATAGCAGTACCCGTTCTTTCTATCCATGGCGGAAGAAAAAGTTCCCCGTCGATTGGGTAGACGCATTTGGATTTTCAGGGCCCCTCCATGTGGAAGTAGGATTTGGCGATGGTCGATACTTGACTGACCAAGCAAAAGCGGCAGCAAACGCACGTTTCGTGGGCCTGGAAATATCTGGAACTAGTTTATATAGGGCAGCCCGGCGAGTTAGACGGGAAGGTATAACTAACATTCGTCTTCTTAAAGTCGGTGCGCAATTTGGGTTGTGGCACTTGTTTGGCCATGGAGAAATATCTTCCATAACGATTAACTTTCCTGATCCTTGGCCTAAAGAACGGCACCGTACGAATCGACTTTTGAGACACTCATTTCTAGAGGCTGCTTCTTCTCGGTTAAAGCCACTTGCAAAAATTAAACTTGCTACCGATCATTTCGAGTACGTTGTTGCTGCTGAAGAAGAAGTCCGGGCTACGGAATTATTTGACGTTATTCTAACGGAACCCCCGAAAGAGGTGTTCGGAACTAAATACGCCCAGAAATGGACGTCTCTCGGAAAGCCGATTTATTATAGGGAGTTTGAAAACCGTGGAATTGCCAAGCAAATTTCTCGCCCCTCCCTGGAAAGGGTCAAGGTCATGCCTCACGCCATCCTTAAAGGAACGCTTAGTAACGAAACAGCTTCATTCGAAAAAAGTATTCAGCAATACGCTGACGGTCACGTAATAATCCACGAAGTTGCAAAAACGATCGGTGTATCCCAGTTTCGTTGGATGTTTCGTGTGACAGTGAATGATCCTGAGCTAGTACAACAGCTTCTTATAGTAGCCCATCCGCGGCCTGACTCGAACCTTATTGTAAGGTTAGAGACTTTTGGCGATCCAGTTATCACGCCTACCGTTCGTGGCGCTGTGCATGCGGTAACGGAATGGTTGCTAGATGCCGTTCCGAGTCTCGTATTACTAGAAAGAAACTACTAATAAAAAGGCGAAAAAGCATTACTATTAATCACCTATCCGTGTACAGGGTGAATATCGTCAAATTTACCCTGTACACGGAACATTGTGCACAATAGTAGAATTCAGTTTTTCCAGGTAACATCCAAGTTCCGATGACTACTTAGTACAAAACGTTAACCGTTAATCAGATTGACATAAACGACAATAGAGCTGTTTTGGTTACCTATAGCCGAAGAAACCAGGCTAATTTGTGAACCCAGGTCATCCAAGGCTTCGCTAAATGTTTCCCAAATCAAGGTCTATTTTAGAGGTTAAATTTTACTATAATCGGGAGGAGGCTTCGTATCAACATGGTAGATGTGGACCTTTTTATAAAGCATCGTCAAACCAGAGTCGATTGGAGGTGCAAGAATTTTAAAAAATCTTGAATTTATAACCGTAACTTCACTTGGCACTGAGCATGCATTTACGACACGTAATGGTGGGATTAGCCAGGCTCCTTATAGCACCCTCAACCTTAGCAAGAGTACTGGGGATGGAGCCGGGTCTGTGAAAAGGAACCAAGATAGAGTGCTAAGGCAGTTTGGTTCTGACATAGATAATGTTTGCGGGCTTTCCCAAATACACAGCGCTCGTATTGTAGAGGCCAAACCTAATTGGTTTGTAGAGAGGGCTGATGGCATGGTAACCGACCAGCCAGATAATACGCTGGTCATTTCCATGGCTGATTGTTACCCGTTGTTGGTGCATGATCCAGTTAAAAAAGTGATTGGAGCTGCACACGCCGGATGGCGTGGGACCCTAGCTGGCATTGCTCTATCTGTTGTCGAAACCATGACGAAAAGATATGGTTCTTATCCTTCAGATCTTAGAGTAGCCATAGGCCCAGGAATATCAGGTAACTGTTATCAGGTTGGTCCGGAGGTGGCGGACAGGTTTAGGTTAGCTCCCTTTGGGGATAAGGTCCTTCAAGAAGATGGCGCTAGGGGCATATATCTGGATTTGGTGACGGCAAATATTTTGCAATTGGTTAAAGCTGGAGTGGTGGAATCTAAAATCCAAAACACTGGTATGTGTACGCACTGTGATAAAGAAACATTTTTTTCCCACCGTAGAGACGGAAACCCTACTGGGAGGCATTGGGCGCTAGTACGACTTCCACGGTAATTTCAAGGTAGCATGGATCCCATGGAGGAACTTATGAGCATCCTTAGGCGGCTGCGGCAGCCGGATGGATGTCCATGGGACCAAAGGCAGACCCATGATAGCCTGCGTTCCTACCTAATAGAAGAAGCCGCTGAGGCAGTGGATGCAATTTACGATGGTGATACAGAAGCCATAGTTGAGGAGCTTGGAGATGTATTGCTCCAAATAGCATTCCATGCCGTTATCGGTGAAGAAGAGGGCACGTTCGGGTATTCAGAAATCGAAAAGGCAATAGTTGAAAAGCTAATCCGTCGCCACCCGCATGTATTCGGAAGCGCAAACGTAAATGGGGTTAATCAAGTTGTTGCTAATTGGGAGGCCATAAAAAGGGAAGAACGGGGGACGGCTCCAGTAAGAAATGAGGTCCCCAATAGCTTGCCAGCTTTAAAACGAGCTGCCGAGATCTGCAAACTCCAAAAATGGGACGAACGCAGGGAAAGCGAGGATCTCCTTAACGATTATCAAGATGATCCGAAATATGTGGCTGACTATCTTTGGGCCATTGTTTGTCTTGCTGTTCGACATGGGATAGATCCGGAATTGGAGTTGCGCGACATCATTAATCGGAAGCTTACAGGGTCGTGACATCGTTTAGAATATGAACAAAACTAAACTAGTAAATAGTTTGCGTGAAAACATAAAGAACGAACCCCCTAAAACCTTTCATGTCGACGGTTTCCAGCGCGCTGCTGTCCTGGTCCCAATTCTCTTGGGACCAGTCGGTTTGGAAGTGTTATTCACTGTTAGATCTCTAAACTTGACAAATCACCCAGGCCAAATCGCTTTCCCAGGAGGAAAGGTGGAACAGGGCGAAGGAGTTGTTAACGCCGCAAGGCGAGAAACGTTTGAGGAGATCGGTCTAAACATCGAGTGTGGGTCAATCGTGGGGCGCCTTGATGACATAAGTTCGCCTGCGGGTTATGTAGCGACCCCAGTTGTAGCTATTCAAAAAAAAGAGGATGTGTTGAAACTTAATCCCGGAGAAGTATCTGAGGCGTTCAGAATTGAGTTAAAGGAACTACTTGATGCAGAACCCACGGTAGAAATTGGTCAAAGATTTGGTAGGGATCGTGAAGTATTCACGTATTCTGTTGGAAAGAGAAAAATATGGGGATTTACCGCTAGTATCTTACATAATCTCCTGAGGATCCTACGAACTTCACATTGCTTGTGATAGCCTTTCTTTAAGGAGTCACAGGCGGTATGAAAAGTCATAAATTACGATTGGTCGTTGCAGACAAAGAAATATCATTTCCATCACGGGGAATGATTGAGGCTTTGCAATCAGTGGGAATAGCTACTGAGCGGGCTATCACGATTAGTCAAAGTATCGAAAAACACTTTAACGGGATTGCACCTAAACGCCTTGAACACGTAGAACTGATGGCTTATGCAATAGAAAAAGTCAAAAAAACAGAAGGCCAGGACTTTGCAGAACGACTTGGTAAGCAAATCCCACCTTTCGTGCCAATCGTGATAATGGACCAAAACCAACAAGAGGAGTTTTCACAACGCATTCTAAGTGCAGAGCTGAACTCTATAGGGATGGGCATTAAGGAGTCTAACTCAACAGCCGCCTACATAGAACAATTTTTTCGTTCAGGTGGCCGTGAGGAGATACCAAGGTCGGAATACCTATCACAGGTCGGGGAAATTTTAGAGATGCGACATGGGATTGAGGCGAGAAAGCAATATGAGGGTCGTGTAACAAGCCTGGCGGAACTTCGCATCATTGAATCTGAAGGGGATTCTTTTCCATTTTCCCGGGGAATTCTAGCTCGCTCTCTTATGGCTACCGGGTTAGCTCCTGATATTTCTCACCATCTAGCAAGAGTCCTCGAAGCAAAATTGGGGCACAGGGAAGATCGGTTCATTTCTCGAGCGGAACTTCGATCAGAAACTGAAGGCATCCTCCTCGAGGAATATGGGTCAGAGTTTAGCCGTAGGTATAGCTTAATTAGCCAACTTCAGCGTCATATCCGGCCCATTATTGTATTAATCGGGGGCGCTCCTGGCGTTGGTAAAAGTACATTTGCCGCTGAACTAGGTTATAGGCTAGGGATTCCGCGAATTGTTGGTTCTGATCCCGTAAGAGAGGCCCTAAGATCCCTTATAGGGAAACATCTTAGCCCGATCTTACACAGCTCCAGCTACGATGTTTGGCGAGCTGAGTTGCTCCCGACTGAGCCAGAGGATTTACGACCACAACGCACTAGGGTTGTTAGAGGATTCTTGCAACAAGTTCGGCAGCTAGGAGCAGCTCTCAACGGTATTGTAGAGCGTAATGTTTATGAAGGGACTTCTGTCATCATGGAAGGGGCCCACATTGTTCCTGGGATTGCGCCAATAATTAAAACGGAAGCAACGGTGATACAACTTGTTTTGACTGTTCGTGGAAAAGAAACCCATCGCCGACATTTCAGCCTCCGGAACAATATGCAGAATGGCGCTAGGGGTACCAAGCGGTATCTGGACCATTTTGAAGAAATACGGTATTTACAACAATTCATTGTAGACCAAGCCCGGGAGGCTAGTGTCCCAGTGTTAGAGGTGTCTGATTTTGATGAAGCCATATCAACAGCTCTTGATCACGTAATAGACGTTCTTTTATCAGATGATGAACAGGTGGGGTTATTCTCAGGCGAGGTTGATTCGAAAGCGAAACCTAATTAGGTTATCAGTTGGAAAAGTGACTGATCACGAGAATGAATAACATCAATTAGGGGTTTAATAGTATCAAGACTCCCTCTCGGCCAGCCACCGTTCAGCTGCCATTGCGGCTCTTGTGCCCGCCCCGACACTCGTCGATAATTGACGATATACTTCGTCGGCTATATCGCCTGCGGCAAATATTCCCTCAACATCGGTATAGATTTCATTAGAAACTTCTACGTAACCGGTTTGGTTAAGAGCTACTACTCCCTCTAGATAAGATGTACTGGGAATATGACCAATAAAAACGAATACTCCGTCTGCGTCAATTGTTGCGGTACCTCCGGTTTGGACATTTCGGGTGTTAACACCTACGACTTGTCCGTCTTGGCCGAGAATCTCTTCGACAATAGTATTCCAAACCCATTTCATTTTCGGATTGTTCAGAGCACGTTCTTGCGCCACCTTATTGGCCCGGAGTTCGTCCCGCCGATGTATTACAGTAACAGTGTCCGCAAATTTGGTTAAAAACATTCCTTCTTCAACAGCAGCATCTCCACCACCGATTACGACTACGCTCTTGCCGCGGTAGAAGAATCCGTCGCAAGTAGCGCATGTAGAAACACCCCGTCCAAAGTACGTTTCTTCCCCTGGGATATCCAAAGCACGAGGGTTGGCGCCTGTTGCTAAAATTACAGTTTTGGCATGGTACTCAGCGTCGTAGCCTCTAACTAGGAAGCCTCCATCGGTCTTAACTGAAAGAGCTGATACCTCGTCCATAACAATATTTGCGCCAAATTTTTCAGCCTGTCGAACCATTTTTTGAGATAGTTCGGGACCGGTGATCATCTCGTCAAAACCAGGGTAATTTTCAACTTCATCCGTAAGGGAAATTTGGCCACCCGGGAGGCCTTTCTCCAAAATAATCGTATCTAATTGGCCACGGCCGGTATACATACCCGCTGTTAAACCTGCGGGTCCACCACCGATGATTACGACATCTGTATTGAAAACTTCCTGACTCAATTTACATTCCTCCTACGTTTTGTAGCCCTATCGTATCATCGAGCCCTGAAAACCCTTGAAGGGTAAACGGGTAAACGCAGGACACTAGACCCGTACAGTACCGTCAGGGCCTTTTTGGCTGGAAGCCTTTGCTGTGCCACACCTTACCGAAAAAATACAGTCGGATCTCCAAACCCAGGCCTTTTGTCGGTCGAAGGGTACTCGGTCACAGCAAAGGCTTTCATAGCATAAAAACGAATAACGGTTGCACGAGGTAAATAGGTATGGCATCCACCTTGTAAACTGTAGGTAGTTGCCCCACGTGATCTAGATCACTTTAGATAGTTGAAAGGAAAATTATGAACCCGATTTTGTCTAAAGAATTTTTGGTTCCATTTCGAGAAATTAAGGCCGACCATGTTATAGCAGGAGTTCGGTACGCGATAGAACGTGCAAAGAATCACCTTGAATCTATTGTTAAAGACACGAGGACCAGGACGTACGATAACTCGCTAGGAGCTTTAGAGCGACTTCAAGAGGAACTTGATAGGCCCATGCAAATAACGGCTCACCTTATTTCTGTATCAACAACACCCGCTCTTCGCGATGCTTATAGAACGGTTCTTCCAGAGTTTTCCGAATTTTATGCAAGCCTAGGAACGAACCAAGAATTATGGCAGGTTATTCAAAGCTTTACAAAAACAGAAGAAGCAAAAACTCTAAACGCCTCTAAACAAAGGCATCTAGAATTAACGATTGAAGAATTCCGAAGATCCGGTGCGGAATTATCACCAAGCGAAAAAAGTAGATTTGAGGAAATAAGCATAGAGCTTGGCACATTGCAGGCCCAATTTGCAGAAAATGTACTTGATGCTACGAATGATTTCGACTTGGTGATTGGACAAAAAGATCAACTTCAAGGACTTCCTGATTCGTTTGTCGAAGCCGCTCGTTATTCGGCTGAGCAAAATGGTAAAGATGGATACCGGTTTACCTTACAACTTCCTTCAGTTCAACCAGTATTGCGGTATGCAGACCGACGTGAATTTAGGCAAACTATGTACGAGGCAATGATGAATCGTGGCGCATCTGGGCGTTACGATAATCGGAGTATTATGCGGCGTATATTGCAACTTAGGAGAGAGCAAGCAAGTCTTTTAGGTTATTCCAATTTTGCCGAATTTCGGCTCGAGGTAAACATGGTGGGTTCTGGAGTCGCGGCAGTGGAGTTCGAGGAAAAACTCTTCGAACGCACCTTACCCTATTTCGAAGATGAAGTTGCAAAACTCGAGGAGTACGCGTCTTGTCAGGGTATCGAAAAACTAGAGCCCTGGGACACTGCCTATCTTATTGAGAAAATGCGTCAAGAGAAATATTCTCTAGACGAAGAAGAGCTAAGGCCCTACTTTCCACTCGATAATGTTTTGCAGGGATTGTTTGAGATCTGCCATCGGCTTTTTGGTATTGTCGTTGAACCCCGTGCAAATGATCAAATTTGGCATTCAGATGTGCAGTTTTACGATGTTCGCGACGAAACGAAAACCTTTCTCGGATCATTCTACACAGACCTTTTCCCTAGGGAATCTAAACAGGCTGGTGCCTGGATGAATTCCCTTATCACCGGTGGTCCTACCAAAGATGGGTTTTCTCCTCACTTGGGTTTGATGGCAGCAAACTTTAACCCCCCTCAAAGTGGACAGCCAGCTCTTCTCACCCATCGAGAAGTCAGTACCTTATTTCACGAATTCGGACACTTGTTGCATCATCTACTGTCCGATGTGGAAATACCCAGCCGTGCTGGGACAAATGTAGCTAGGGACTGGGTAGAATTGCCATCTCAAATAATGGAAAATTGGATTTGGGAGCGGGAAGCATTAGATTTATTTGCATTAAATGTCGAGACTGGCGAAACAATACCTAAAACCCTCTTTAACCGGATGATATCGGCGAGAAATTTCATGGAGGCTGGAGCTCAGATGCGTCAACTGAGTTTCGGTTCGGTGGATCTCGCCTGCCATATTCGTTTTGATCCCGATTCTGACGAGGACCTTATTCAGTTCGCCCAAATGATTATGGAGCCCTTTTCTATTCGGCCAGAGTTTTCTCACAATCATTTCCTAGCAGCGTTCTCTCATGTATTCGCTGGCGGATATGCGGCAGGATACTACAGCTATAAGTGGAGCGAAGTCTTGGATGCAGATGCATTTACCAGATTTCAACGGGAAGGGATTTTTAATCGAGATACTGGTCGAGAATTTGTTGATTCCGTACTTTCCCGCGGGAACAGTGAAAAGCCAAAGACGCTTTTCTTTGAATTTATGGGAAGAGAACCGAAATTAGACGCCCTGTTTCAAAGAAATTTGGGCAGCACCCTAATAGATTCGTAGCGCTGATCAAGATTTGGAGAGTTATGTATGTCTGATTAAAGGCGGAAAGGCTGTGACGTTCTTTCCAGTGACCTATTCGTAATATTTTTAGTCGTGTTGATGGGCTTACCTCAACCAATATTGTTCGGGTTTGACAATTCCAGGAAGGTGATTTAGTTACGTGAAGCGTTTCACCACAAAAGGCCGGAATGAAGGGTTTGTTTGTGCAAACTGTGGTAAGGATGTACCGCCCCTTTGTAATGGTAGTTACAGGAATCATTGCCCCTATTGCTTGTACTCGCTTCACGTAGATAACATGCCGGGTGACCGTCTTAGTACCTGCAATGGCCTACTTGTACCGGTATGTGTTGAATATAATGGGAAAAAGGGTTGGGTAATTGTTAGCCAGTGTGACCGTTGTGATCATTCGGGAAGGAATGTCGCGGCACTCGACGATCCACGATGTCCAGATGATTATGAGGTAATACTTGAGTTAGCGAGTACCCGACCGTGACTCGAGTAACAATTAGTTATTGTAATAAAAACAAGTTTGGAAAAATTGATTCGTGAAACCCTCGATTCTCCATAATTGCCAAGTGTATACGATGGACGATCGTAATCCGGAAGGCCAAGCAGTTGCTTTTGCCGGAGGGAAAATACTGGCAGTTGGACCACACGAAGAAGTTAAGGCCGCCGTTGGGATCGGGGCCAAAGGCATTGATCTCAACGGCGCCACAGTGTTTCCAGGATTTCATGATTGTCATGTTCACCTCATGCAACATGGTCTCGAACTTAGGGAACTGCGCTTGGGGCGAAGCAATGATCTTGAATCAGTCTTAGAAGCTGTAGTTGAGAAAGCACGGCAGGTTCCTCGTGGGGAATGGATACGGGGTAATGGACTTCCGCTCCCGTTATGGAAAGATCGCGGATTAACAGCAAAAGTTCTTGACGAAATTGTTCCTGACCAACCAGTGCTGTTGCTTTCTCAGGATCACCATGCAGCTTGGGTCAACACGATAGCTTTGAAAATGGCAGGGATTGATGAACACGCTTCTAATCCCTCCGGTGGGATATTTCATCGGGACAAAAAAGGCCGGCTTTCGGGACTTTTATTGGAAAAAGCAATTTCGGTCGTAACTCGCGTCATTCCTGAACCCACGCAAAAACAATTACACCAAATTGCGCATGAAGCTGCTCAGGATCTAGCTAACCATGGAATCACAACTGCTCATCATATGGCTTATGAACCGTCTTCCTATTGGCGGGGCATTGCTTCAGCAGCAAGTGACGCCGATTTTCCCGTAAGAGTCTGGGCTTGCATACCCCAACAGGAAATTGAGGCCGCCTCAGCGATAGGGCTTGCGACTGGGCAAGGGAGCGAACAATTTTCCATAGGAGGTGCCAAGTTTTTTGCCGATGGTGCGTTAGGACCAGAAACAGCCTGGATGTTGGAACCGTATACAGGAACAAAAACAAAAGGGATGGCCGTCGACACTCCAGCCGAGCTAGCACAGCGATTTCCCTTAGCCCTTGAAGCCGGACTAATTCCTGTTACCCACGCTATTGGAGATGCTGCAAATAGAGCCGTGCTTGATGTAATCTCGAACTTATCGCCTCTGCTGTCTAACTTCAAGATACCTCCTCGGATCGAACACGCTCAACATGTTCATGAAGCAGATATATTGAGATTTAGCGACCTTGAAGTTACTGCGTCGATTCAACCAATACACCTAGCTCTAGATGTTAAAACGGTTAAGGCTAAATTGACTGATCGGGTTCATCGAGCTTACCCGATTAGAAGTCTTTTATCAGCCGGAGGATTAATAATTTTTGGGTCCGACACCCCAATCGCGAGTCCGGATCTCCTAGCAGGGTTTACTGCGGCAGTTTTCCGCCGAGGTTTAAGAGGGGAGATTTTGGGCTCAACGGAGGCAATTTTACCCTTAGAAGCCGCCCGAGCCTATACTGTAGACGCCGCTAGATCAATAGGCTGGGACCATTGTTCAGGAATGATTCGTGCTGGGTTTCATGCTGATTTCACGATTTTCGATAGAAACCCATTAAAGCTCGATCCAGCCACTGAAATATACGGCACTATTAAATCTGGGAGATGGACGTCAAAAAGAGCTACTGTTTGAACAACAGTTCCAAGAGTATGGCTGGTGTTTTAATTGGCGTGCAGACTTATCTCATGTACCAGCCCCCCTGTACGCCTAGTTGCTAGAAAATAGATTGTTTCAGCTATTTGCTGACGCGAAATCCAATCATCCGGATTTGCGTCCGGCATGGTTCTACGGTTCTCCAGCGTGTCAACTGTACCCATCGGATACAAAATACTGACGCTTAATCCTGATGGTCCTACTTCAGCCCTTAACGAGCGCAGATAACCCACTAGGGCTCCTTTGGAAGCTCCATAAGCTGACATCCGACTCCCCCCTCGGAGAGCTGCGGCCGCTGCGATCCCAAGAATAAAACCAGATTGACGATTCACCATATGAGGCAGCAGTGAAGAGGTAACTTCAAAAAGAGTTTTGAAGTTTACCGAAATCTGTGCCTCAATATTATTGAAATCTGTATTGACTGCTTCCCCTATCGCGAAACCACCAGCCAAACAAAGAAGGGCATCTACTTTTCCGTGCAAGGATATGACTTCTGCCGTTGCGCGGCGAACTGCTAGGGATTGAGTGAGGTCTGCGATGTGAACCGAAGCCTCGGGATATTGGTCCTGCAGTTTTGATACCCGAGATGCACGATCAAAAAGAGCTAACGACCAACCACGACTCGCGAAATATTCCGCAACCGTACTACCAATTGCGCCCCCAGCGCCCGTTATTACTGCAACTTTTGGGTCCTGTCCGTAAGGATACGTCATAGTGTGAAGTTTAAACATATTTCCCCCCGCTATGGGAGGTGCGATATAGTAAATTCATGAAAGTTTGGACGGAAAAGGACCTAGATTCTTCACTTTCAAAGGCTAGAATTGCTAGTCGGTCACTTAGTAATGCTGATCGTGATGCTGGACTCGTCGCAATAGCAGAAGCTATAGTTGCTGAGAAAAAAACAATCCTCAAGGCCAATTCGTACGATGTAAAGCAAGAGCTAACACGCGGTACATCCGCAGCTCTTGTCGACCGGCTTGAACTTTCCAGCAATCGAATTCAAGATATTGCAGACGCTGTTGTCGAAATATCAAGATTACCAGACCCACTCCATCGAGTCGTTGATCAATGGCAAATTAGCAACGGGTTAGAGATTCAGAAGATCACTGTACCTTTCGGGGTAATCGCGATGATTTATGAGTCTCGTCCTAACGTGACGGTTGATGCCGCTAGCCTCGCTCTAAAAGCGGGTAGTGCCGCCGTTCTTCGTGGATCCAGCAATGCGTTGTCTAGCAATCGTGCAATCGTCGCTGTAATCCGGCGAGCCCTTGAGGGATGCTCCATACCAGCTGATGCGGTTCAACTGGTCGATTCGGCAGAGAGAGCGATGGTTACGAAACTTCTCAGCGCCAGAGGCAAAATAGATTTAGTTATTCCACGTGGCGGTGGTTCGCTTATCGATCACGTCGTAGAAAACGCTAAAGTACCTGTGATAGAAACCGGGATTGGGAATTGTCATATCTTTATCGATTCTTCGGCAGATCATCAGATGGTTATCCCTATAGTAATGAACGCAAAAGTCCAGCGCCCTGGTGTGTGTAATTCTGTGGAGACCCTCCTCGTTCACAAAAAGTTTTCTTCCGAAGTCTTGACTAGCTTGCTACGAAAACTTAAGGGAGCCGGAGTGGAAATAGTGGGATGTGAAAAAACGCGGGAAAAATTTGCCGAGGCTAGTGCCGCAACCGAAAAAGATTGGGGCGAGGAATACCTGGATCTTAAAATAGCTGTGCGAATAGTCGACTCAGTGGAACAAGCTATCCTCCATATTAATACCTATGGAACTCAACATAGCGAGGCTATTATCTCGGCCAACAAAGTTTCAACCAAATTATTTTTAGATCAGGTCGACGCTGCTGCCGTGTTCGTAAACAGCTCGACTAGGTTTACCGATGGCTACATTTTCGGGTTTGGTGCGGAAATCGGAATCTCTACTCAGAAACTTCACGCGCGGGGCCCCATGGGACTTAATGAGATCGTAACTCATAAATATCTGGTCGAAGGTGAAGGTCAGATAAGGGAATAGCTCGACCAAAGTTCTTTAGTTATGCAGGGCTTTGTATTAGAACTTGAAAATTTCTAACGGAAATGACAAATCTCACGTCCCTGACCTCGTTAATCGTTTGACGCAATTGGGCTAAACGCGGTAAAATCATTGTGTGCAATTGAGATTTGCTTCGTATACTTAAAGATCCCCAATTAGATTTTCCCGGAGGCATCGAGTTGACTGAATACACAGCCGATAGCATCAAAGTGCTCAAAGGTCTCGAAGGTGTAAGGAAAAGGCCGGCGATGTATGTCCAAGGCGGTACTGGACTGGACGGTTACCATCAATTATTGACTGAGATTATCGACAATGCAGTTGATGAAGCTCTGGCCGGATATGCCGATACAGTAACAGTCACGCTCAATAGTGATGGTTCGGCATCTGTCGATGATAACGGTCGTGGGATTCCAGTCGAGATGATGAAAAAAGAAGGCCGACCTGCAATTGAAGTTATCTTTACGGAACTTCATGCTGGCGGAAAGTTTGATTCGGCCGCCTACAAAGTGTCTGGAGGGCTCCATGGGGTAGGTAGTTCTGTTGTAAATGCCTTATCTACTTTTTTAGAGGCAGAAGTTCGCAAGTCCGGTAAGCAATACCGTATTCGATTTGAAAATGGAGAGGTAACCTTCCCGACCCAGGAGGTCGGTAAGGTTAAAAAGGAAGATACCGGATCGACCGTGTCTTTCTGCCCTGACCCAGAAGTATTTAGGGACGTACGGTCATTCGAGTACCAACGGATTCGCCGGCGACTTCGTGAATTGGCGTATCTCACCGGAGGAGTTCGATTCGTCCTTGTCGATTTACGCAATAACGATAACAGGAAAGAAGAATTTCTTGAGGAGGGGGGAGTCGGTGCTTTTGCTGCGGACATTGGTGGCGATAGCAAGACCATTTATGATGATCCCGTTTTCTTACGTAGTCGGGCCGATGTCCAAGTTCAAGGAACCAATGAGGAGATCGAGGTTGAGGTTGGTTTAATACATACCAATGACTACAGCCAAACTGTACTCACGTATGCCAACATGATAACAAATCGGGATGGCGGAACCCATCTGACCGGTTTTAAGACGGCCTATACCCGGGTTCTTAATAATTATGCTAAATCGAAGAATCTAGTTAAAAAAGGGGAGGCAGCTCCTACTGGGGAAGATTTTCTAGAAGGTATATCCTGTGTCATATCTGTGAAATTGTCTGAGCCTCAGTTCGAGTCTCAGGCCAAGGTTAAACTTTTGAATCCAGAGGCCCAGACAGCCGTCCAATCCGTGGTCTATGAAAAATTTGGGGAGTATCTAGAAGAGAACCCTCGGGTTGGCAAAACTATTATAGAAAAGGCAGCGAACGCAGCTAAAGCCAGAGAGGCGGCCCGGAAGGCGCGAGATTTGGTGCGTAGAGCTAATCCTCTAGACAACGATGAATTACCAGGCAAGCTTGCGGACTGTCAGGCAGAAGACCCCACTGTGAGCGAGATATATATCGTTGAGGGTGATTCTGCGGGCGGAAGTGCTAAGCAGGGCCGAGAACGAAGATTTCAGGCTATTTTGCCACTGCGGGGTAAAATCCTTAACGTAGAAAAGGCTAACATTGGAAAAATTCTCCAAAATGCTGAGATCAGAGCCATGGTTGCTGCCATTGGAGCTGGTATTGAAGGTACAGGTGATGATAGTTACTTTAATCTAGAAGATGTCCGGTATCACCGGATAATCATTATGACCGATGCCGATGTTGACGGTAGTCACATTAGAACACTTTTAATGACCTTCTTATACCGTTATATGAGGCCTTTAATCGACGCTGGTTACTTATATATCGCACAGCCTCCTCTATATGGAGTCAGATTTGGTAGGAGCAAGGAACTAGCGTATGTTTACGACGAAGTAGGTCTTCAGAAAACCCTCAAAGAAAGTAAGGGACGGCGCTACGAGGTCCAACGGTTTAAAGGTTTAGGCGAAATGAATCCCGAGCAGCTCTGGGAAACCACAATGAATCCCGAAACTCGCGTACTACTCCGGGTCACTATCGATGATGCTTTTGAAGCCAGCGAGACGTTCGAAATGTTGATGGGTAGCGAAGTATTACCAAGACGGGAATTTATTGAAGATAATGCGCATCTAGCTCAATTAGATCTTTAGGTCCTCGGGAGATAACGCTTCGCAAAAGAAAGGCAAACCCACTTATTGTGAGCTATAGGCCCGTAGTGTGGTTATTCGAATTGCTCTTGGGAGAGGGAGTCACTACAAGCTTCATAATTAAGGCTTTTAGGCAAAAAAGTTTAGAAACTTTGGAGCACCAAATCAAAACTTAAACAAAGGTCTACAGAATTAAAGGGCTTCCCAATAGGCTTTCAGGCCAGCCAGGCCTTCGGTAATGCTTGTTTCTGGTATTCCAGAAAAGGCGAAACGAAGGAAAACACGATCCTCTTCTGGATGAGGACTTCCAAAATGCTCTCGGGTACAAAATGCAACTCCGGTGTTACGCAGGGTATCTAACCGAAAAATCTCGAGAGAGTCGGCACCGGATTTTTCGTAGATAGAGGTGACATCCGGAAACAGATAGAACGTAGAGTTAGGGTTAGATACATTTAGGCCACCAATAGTGCTTAGCTCTTTAAATAAAAGGTCTCGCCGGGCCTTGAGGGTTCCCAAGATTTCCGAAGTACCAGTTTGGTCCCCCTCCAAAGCTTCGATACCAGCATATTGGATGAAATGATTTGTACAGGACTCTATATTCACATTGAGTTTTGCTATTTGGTCAATAAACATAGAAGGACCTATGGCTGCGCCTAAGCGCCAGCCAGTCATAGCGTAGGTTTTCGAAAAAGTTTGCAGGATAATAGTACGTTCTTTCATGCCTGGAATCGATACAATGCTTTGGGGTTGACCACTGTAAAGGATATGATAGTAGGCCTCATCCGACAGGACCATTAGGTCGTGTTTGAGGCAGACCTCAGCCAACCAGGCCATCTCTTCTGGCGAAGATTCAGCGCCTAACGGGTTCTGGTAGTTGTTGTATATTATTGCGCGAGTGGAATTATTAATGCTTTTCTCAAGGGCCTCGCGATCGATTTTGAATCCAGTGTCGCTCGGCTTATAGGCGTAGGGAACAGCTTTGCCTCCAAGGTAGTTTATTTGTGATTCGTAAATTGGAAATCCCGGATTTGGATAGAGTACGCTATCGCCTGGGTTCATGAAAATCTCTAAAAATTTACTAATCACTGGTTTGCCGCCTGGTTAAACGGCGACATTTTCGGGACCGTAGTTTACGTCACGATCCCTTCCAATGGTGCTTGCTAGGAGTTCCCGTAGTGGCATGATACCGGCTGAGGGGTCGTAGCCAGTTTTGCCGTCTATCATGGCTCTGTGGGCTGCCTCTATAATGTTTGCAGGGGTTGGGAGATCGATATCGCCCAGGTGAAAAGGATAAACTTTATTTCCTTCAGCTTTGAAGTTGTTTGCGTCTTCAGAAACTGCAAAGGCGGTTTCCGTACCGAGACGAGCCATTCTGGTTGCCAACTGAGAATTCATGACGTGCCTCCGGTTGCTTAAATTGGTTTTCCTGATAGCGGAAAATACTTTCTCGGGATTAGGGAAGAGAAAGTGTTTTCCGCTCTAAGTACACGTCTTGTGGGGTTAGGCCTAAATCTCTTTGTTCTGCGATTTCTTCAGCAGTGTAAGGTACAAATTGGTTCAAGAGGCTACTATTTTCCCAATTCGACAGAATGTGGTTAAGAACAGCAGCAATCTCGGCATTGGAAAGTTGAGGCCATGCAGGCATAATTCCTTTATAAGTTATACCCCCGGCGGTAATTTCTCCCTGAAGCCCGAAGAGCAAGAGATGGATTAGATAGGTTCGACCGCTAAGTTCGGAACTTTGTGCATTGAAAAGTATTGGTGCGTGAGTCACCAAGGAAGGGAAAACCCCAGGAATTCCCGCTCCATTCGCCTGGTGGCAACCCAAGCAATTGTTGTAAACAACTCCGCCGTCAAGAGTTGCCACGGGGACCTGCGTTTCAGTGTTGTTTTCTGGATGGGAAGTTGTTGCACCGTCTGAA
>CEQQ01021807.1_pt1 | contig 35403 bp, 26 predicted proteins | sample 531041 | NCBI WGS metagenome assembly CEQQ01 (sample SAMEA2621222, study PRJEB7988) | marine metagenome | biome: marine biome (ENVO:00000447); feature: deep chlorophyll maximum layer (ENVO:xxxxxxxx); material: "saline water (ENVO:00002010), including plankton (ENVO:xxxxxxxx)" | depth 150 m | reverse complement strand
CCAGAAATTATCGAGAAGTTGACAGCGATCGCAAAAGAACATACGGATTCAGCTGAGCCGGCACCTTCACAGCTTGAAACTCGGATTATGGCGAATTGAATCGCCGGCGCGTCTACAAACAATGCAAAGTGTTACCGGTGGTTGCGACTGCTGATAATTTGTGACACATTGACAAAGTGATGCCAGATAGTGATTTGGCGAGAACAATATTCGAGTCATATGACAGAGAAACTGAGAGTAACGCATGTCCGCATTCCCAGAAGTAAACAAGATTCAATACGAAGGTCCTGATTCAAAAAACCCTCTCGCATTTCGTTGGTACAACGAGGACGAAGTGATCGAGGGTAAGACGATGAAGGAACATCTTCGATTCAGTGTTGTGTACTGGCATACTTTTCGTGGTAACGGGCTCGACCCGTTTGGTAGCCCGACCATGGTGCGTCCCTGGGAAGACGGAACTGATTCTGTCGAGAATGCATGTAACCGAGCTAGGGTCGCCTTCGAGTTCATGGAAAAACTCGGCGCTCCGTTTTATGCATTTCATGATCGCGACGTAGCACCAGAAGGTGAATCACTCGCCCAGTCACATGCGAATCTTGATGCCGTTGTTGCAGTACTCAAAGAAGAACAGCAACGAACCGGAATTAAGCTCCTTTGGGGTACAGCAAACCTCTTCAGTAACCCACGGTTCATGCACGGTGCGAGCACCAGTTGTAATGCAGATGCATTTGCATATGCGGCAGCCCAAGTCAAAAAAGCGATGGAAGTAACACACGAACTAGGCGGCGAGAGTTACGTGTTCTGGGGTGGTCGGGAAGGCTATCAAACACTTTACAACACAGATATTAAGCGTGAACTGGATCACATGGGACAGTTCATGCATATGGCGATCGATCACTCAAATAAGATTGGTTTTACCGGCCAGTTTCTGATTGAACCAAAGCCGAAAGAACCCACAAAGCACCAATACGACTCGGATGTTGCTGCGTGTATCAACTTCCTTCGTAACTATGACCTCACGGAGCGTTTCCGGTTAAACATTGAAACGAACCATGCAACGCTTGCCGGTCATACGATGATGCATGAACTGGACTACGCTGGTGCACAAGGAATGCTCGGATCAATTGATGCCAACACGGGTGACTTGATGCTTGGTTGGGATACGGATCAATTCCCAACCGATATTTACTTGACTGCCCAAGTGATGCTCATGCTGTTGAAATACGGTGGACTGAATCAGGGCGGTGTGAATTTTGACGCCAAGGTTCGCCGCGAGAGTTTTGAGCCAATCGACTTGTTCTATGCTCATGTCGGTGGTATGGACGCATTTGCTCGAGGTCTTAAAATTGCTGCTGCTATTCGCGAGGAAGGCGAATTATGTCAGTTTGTAAAAGATCGTTACAGCAGTTGGGACTCCGGAGTCGGTGCTGAAATTGAGTCGGGCAATGCCTCGTTTGAATCTCTTGAGGCATACATGCTGGAGAAGGGCGAGATCACAGAAAATGTGAGCGGTCGTCAGGAAATGCTTGAAAACCTGATCAACCGTTACATCTAACCGATGAATCGCTTTAGGTGCGTTTCGGTTTGACTTTGGGCCGTGCTACTAGCAGAGCAATTCAGCTAGCTCCACCGCGCGATGTTCTTGTGAGGAAATATAGCACGCTTCAACTAGGGCCATGGTCTTTAGGTTGTCGTGCGCAGAGATTTCTGGTTCCGTGTTGGACTCCAATGCAACAAGTAGCTGAGCCATCGTTCCGACAAAGGCATCGGGAAACCACACTTCGTCCCATCGAGGCCTGATCCACACGTCACCGAGCTGAGTGTTGGTGTAATCCAGAGTACTTGGCGTTCGCTCTGGATAATTAGGCCATCCAATCGTGCCCCGCGCCATCCCGGTTGTACCTTCGATTCTCCAGTTAATACCGATATCCGCAGCAGAACCTTCATTGCTGGGGCCGGCCCATACGTCATCCCACGCAGAAGCTCGTACGCCATTTTCAAACTCAAGAATGTACAGGCAGATTCCATCCTGGTGTTCAAAGGATTCTGCCGTGCGAGGGTCTTCACGTGTACTGCAAAAGACTCGAATTGGATCCCCCAACCAGTATCGAAGTGTATCGAGATGATGGATCGACATGATGCGCAACGTGACCCAGCCTTGGCGCTGTTGCCATGGCATCCAATGTGGAATTGCACGCATATCTATCGTTGCCAGGACGGGATCCCCAATCAATTCCTGCTGTAATAGGTCTTTGCAAGCGCGAACGGAATGATCGAAGCGCATGTTCTGATTAACGCTGAGAACAATTCCTGCTGATTCACATCTGTTGACGATCTCTTTGGCCTGTTGGTAGTTCACTCCTAATGGCTTTTGAGCCAGAATTCCGCGGATCTTGTCTTTGCGCTTAATGACTTCATCGATCACACTCAGCTGAACGTCGGGTGGGACTGCAATATCCACAACTTCGATTTCAGCGGTGTCCAGCATCTCGCGATAGTTGTCAAATGCGATCAGTCCGTGTCTTTCTGCAACGGATTGTGCATTGGCCGGTGTCCGCGATGCGATGGCAACGGGATTCAACCCACCGTCAAGATAAGCGGGAATATGGCAGTCAGCCATGATGAAGCCCGAACCGATACAGCCGATAGGTGTCGACTTGTTATTAGGCATTTCGCATAGGTGATTGAGCGTCATATCGTTACCCACGAAGATTAATCGCCTGCATCAGCTTATCTGTTTCTACATATGCTTCTTCAACCCACTCGACAATTTTGTCAGGTTCCGGAGAGTATTCCAATTCGATGGAGATTGTGCCATCCATATCTAAATCCTTGATGCCTTGAAGATACGGGTTAAAATCAACAACGCCGCGCCCAGGTGGTAAGTCACCGTGAACCTTGCCATCGCAATCTGAGATATGCACATGAATTGCTTTGTCTTTAAAACGTGCCATTTCATGCGGTCCTACGCCTGCCAGTAACAAGTGTGAAACGTCGATATTGGCCTTAACGGCATCGTGATCACAATCGTCGATAAAGCGGACCATTGAATCGACGTCGTTCAGCAGTGAAAGTGGAAATGGTTCCAACTCCAGTGCAATTTGAATATCAAGGTTTGCAGCATAGTCCCCGAGGATCTTGCAATTCTCAACGGCGGTTTTCCATTGTTCTTCAGGTGGAATTACCTCCTGATTCCAAATGTACTCACCGATGACCAATAATAAGTTCTCCCCTTCGAATCGGTACACCAAATCCAGGAATTGCTTGCATCTCTCCAAATGGAATTGTTGTACAGCAGGATTAAAATCGATAAGTCCTACGGCGACACAACACACGCTAACGATTGGTAAATCCAATCGATCGCACTCATCCTTAATTAGTTTCTGTTCTTTTACATCGTCGATCATCGGGTCAAGGAAGATATCGATGCAGTCAAAGCCAATTTCCTTGGTCTTTTGCAATCCAAATGTAGTGGGCTGATTTGCTTGAACCCACGCTGAGTTGATTAATCCGAGTCGCATAATGATTGCCTTTGTCGTGATGGTCGATCAGTGACGTCAGTAATTGGTTAGTTGGACAGTTGCGGTTGGAATCCAAGAGTACGAGTGAGAAACGCAAAGATATCAGCTGCAGCATCGATGCGTTTGCTCGTTGCTGTGCCCGCTCCATGACCGGCATTCGTTTCGATTCGAATTAACACAGGATTTTTACCTTTGTGCGCGTGCTGAAGCGCAGCTGCGAACTTGAAACTGTGCCCCGGTACGACGCGATCATCGTGGTCCGAAGTAGTGACCAGTGTACTTGGGTAACGAGTACCTCGAGTCAGGTTGTGAAGTGGGGAGTACTTGTACAGGAATTTAAAATGCTCTTGGTCATCGGAGGATCCGAATTCAGAAACCCACGCCCAGCCGATCGTAAACTTGTGATAACGCAGCATATCCATGACACCCACGGCAGGTAACGTAGCGCCAAACAACTCTGGCCGCTGACACATTACTGCACCGACTAATAGTCCGCCGTTGCTTCCGCCCTTGATTGCAAGGCGTTCTGTACAAGTGTACTTTTCGCTTATCAAGTACTCTGCCGCTGAAATGAAGTCGTCGAACGAATTCTGCCGCTGTACTAACTTACCGGCTTCATGCCAGTCTTTGCCGTATTCGCCTCCACCACGGATGTTTGCAACAGCATAAACACCTCCCATTTCCATCCAGACCATATTTGTTACGGAAAAACCGGGAGTCAATGAAATATCAAAACCACCGTATCCGTAGAGGATGGTGGGATTGCTGCCATCGAGTGTCATTCCTTTCTTATGAGAAATGAACATGGACACTTCTGTGCCATCTTTGCTCTTGTACAGCACTTGTTTCGTTTCAAAGTTGTCGGAGTTAATGTCGACATCCGCTTTCTTGTACACACTCGATTCGTTCGACTCGATATCGTATTGGTAAATAGTGTATGGCTGCGTGTAATTGGAGAAAGAGAAGAAACAGGTTTGCTGATCGCGCCGTCCGCCGAATCCGCCCGCAGATCCGATTCCTGGAAGCTCGATCGTGCCGAGCGATTCTCCCGAGATTGAATAGCGTTCAATGCGGCTGTGAGCCTTATGCAAATAGCTAACGATAAAGGTATCGCCAAACAGACTAATGTCTTCTAGCGTGTCACTTGACTCAGGAATGATCTCCTGCCATTGGTCTTTGTTTGGATTCTCGATGTCAATCGAGATGACGCGACGCTTCTTTGCATTGTCATCCGTCATAAAGTAGAAGCTTGTCGCATCATGACCAACAAAGCTGTATTCGAAGTCGAATTTGTTTATGAGTTCGACGACGTCTGCATCCGAGTCTGTGAGAGATTTGTAAAACAACTGATTCTTGTTTCCAGAACCTTTCCAGACAGAGATGATCAGGTAATCACCGCTTTCAGTTACATAGCCACTGAATCCCCATTCCTTCTCATCCTGCCGTTCGTAAATCAGCTGGTCATCAGATTGATCGTCTCCCAGATGGTGAAAGTAGAGCTTTTGGAAGTAGTTAGAACCAGTGAATTCTTCATCCGTGCGTGGCTCATCGTAACGCGAGTAAAAGAAACCGCTGTTATCGGGACTCCATGAAACTCCAGAGAACTTAACCCACTTGAGGTGGTCATCTGCAACTTCTCCTGATTCGATATCGCGAACATGCCACTCTCGCCAATCTGAACCATCTCGCTGTAACCCGTACGCCAGTAATTTGCCATTGGGACTGACACTCCAGGATGCAAGTGCAACCGTCCCCTCGTCTGATAGTTCATTCGGGTCGATGAGGACACGTCGTTCACCGCTGAGGCTATCAGCCCAGTACAGAACACTTTGGTTTTGAAGACCGTCGTTGTGCTTGTAGAACACTCGGTCACCGCGAATTACAGGCATTCCAAATCGCTCGTAATTCCAAACGGACTCGAGCCTCTCGCGAATCGGTTGGCGACTTTCAATACCGTCCAGAAATGCATGGGTCACTTGGTTTTGATCATTAACCCATTGCTTAGTTTCATCAGAATTGACGTTTTCCAACCAGCGATAGGGTGCTGGCACGGAAGTGCCGTGGTACTCTTCCACGAGCGTGTCGCGTCTTGACTGAGGGTACTGAAGCTTGTTCATTGTTCTTGGCTTTCTCACGACAGTGGCGGCTCGTTTATTGAGTGATGTTTGCAATTGTGCCGAGCAAGGGGGCTCAGCCGTTGATGCTGCCAAACTGACAACTACCACTGAAAACATGATTCTGCCAATTGTGCGCGATCGAGGTCTTTGGAGTTTCATTGTCAAATTACATCGGGAATTGGTTGAAGTGATTAGACGGATGTTTGGTGCTTATCATACCGTTGATTCTGGATTTCCGCGAACATGCACAACCTCATTGGTTATCCATTCAGTTTGACTTATTTCAAGGTGATTGTGATGATTACAAGGTCACTAACTGGGATCGGTATTCAACGTGAAAGATGACGCGCAGCTGGTAAGAGATGCTCAGGCAGGGGATGCTGATGCGCTTGGTCAATTGATCGAACGATACCAGGATCGTTTGTATCGTTGCATGATTCAGGTGATCGGTTCGCCACATGAAGCACTGGATGTCTTACAAGACACCTTTATCCAAATGCTCGGCAAAATCGACACCTTAAAGGACCCGCAGCATTTTTTCACGTGGCTCTACCGCATCGCATTTAACCGTGCGATGACGAAACAACGAAACAAGCGGCCGACTGTGTCTATTGACCATGAAAACAGTAACCTTGCGCACGAGGTTGAAGACACTCAACCCGCAGCCGACGAGCAACTCCAAAGTGATGAATTGCAACGACAGGTACTTGCAGCTGTTGCGAGGTTGGACGAGCCATTTCGGCAAGTGATTATTCTTCGTGAAATGGAAGATTTGGATTACGAGACGATTGCCGAGATTCTCGAAGTCTCAGTTGGTACGGTGCGTAGCCGATTACATCGCGCCCGCAGTCAACTACGCGATGCAATTCGAATTGATATGTAATTCACGAGGCGACGAAGTTTGAAATGGTGGTAGAGGCTAGCGCCGTGATTGATCCATGCCATTGGGAAACAGTGGCATGCACTTGATGCCGTCGGGTGTGAAGTCCACCGTAATGCAGCCGTGACGGTGCGTTGACAGCAGCAGACTCGGTAACCCTTGATGATTGGCAGAATAGGCTGTGATGACGCGAGTTGGAATTCTATGCCTGCCCGTGCTTGCAATGGTGAGACCTGGCCGGCACCATGCTGCGAATTTCTCTGGTGAGCTGTGTAAACTGCCGTGATGTGGTGCGAGCAGAACCGTAGTCTTGTTGATTGGTTGCCGAGTGAGTATTTCTAGACCATCTCCCTCTATATCACCTGCCAGCAACAGACTTTGATCGTAGATTGTTATTTCCAAAACGGTGCTTCGAGCGTTGTCGTTGGACTGAACAAGCTCTTTGCCTGTGTACCGCACGTGCACCTTCGTGTTGGTGGTCGGCGTAAAGATGGTTCCAGTACGGCACTGCTCGATTCGGATTCCGGCGTCTCTCAAGACTCTCTCAAACCCAGGCCATTTACGGCCTAATAGAACGGTTGCGTCGGCGATTACACAGCGTTCAATTGGCGTCTGCCGAACTAAGTGTGGAATAGCATTAAAATGATCTTTGTCCATGTGCGAAATCACAAGAGTGTCAATTTTTGAAATGCCGGCGTGCCAGAGAACGGACTGAATGGACTGAGCAGCATTTTTTCCCGTTCCTAATTCTCCGGCGTCGTACATCCACGTTGAACCGTTTGGGAAGGTAATCAAAACACAACAACCGTGACCCACCGAAACGAATCGAACTCTCATTCGGTTCTCGGTTGACGAGGAATTTGAAATATGGCCGGCTGTGATAATGCTCAGGCCGATGTATGCATAAACAACAACGAACATGGTGTGTGCAACGCGTCTTAGACTAGTGATCCACGTGGACTTGGATATCAGCAAACATGCATAGAGCAGTAGTAGCAGTGCCGAGGATGTACCTGCGGTTGAATATCGTGACCACGTGAAATCACTACACCACGATGTTGTCGTCTGAATCAACGCGAGTGATGCTGTGCATGTGTCTACGCAAAGAGAGCTTAAATGTTCAGGCATCGGTATCAAGCTCGCCAGTCCGGAGATCAGCGAGACAATCAGCGGTGGAGTTAAACCAACGCTCAGAATCACGGACCACCAAGAGCTGATTTGGAAATTCGTAAGTACAAACGGCAGTGTGGCGGACCATACGATTAGTGATGTCCACAATGCTGCATAAACCCACCGCCACATCGTTGCCATAGCGGTTACAGGTAGGCTTTGATGGTCTGAAATGAGCCGTTCGATTCCGTTGTTGCTTACATTTGGACGACGATTGAAGCTGAAACGTGATACGACGAAGTAGGCAAGAAATGAAAGCTGCGTGCCTGCCTGGAACAGGGAAGAAGGGTCACAAAGAAGTACGACGATACCTGCTGCACACAGGATGTTATCTTTTTGGACGAGCTTGTGGGAATTAAACGCGAGAACAGCGGCTGTTGCTAGCACCGCCGCTCGCATGACTGGTGGGCGTAGCCCTGTGAACATCGCGTAGCACCAAATGATGACTACGACAGCAATAAGTCTCGGTCTTCCCGTTGCTATCGACAGCATCCAGTGTCCGAAAAAAGCAATCAACCCAACATGAAGGCCGGATACAGCAAACAAATGAATCGTTCCGGTTGCGATGAATTTGTCACGATGTGTAGCCAGTGCACCGGGATTACCAAGAATCAAAGCCTGGGCCATTGGCATGATTTCCGGATCGAAACTATGTTGCACACGATCAAAGAAATATTGATGAAGACGTGCTACTATCCCAGGACGTGTTTTTGATAATCTCTGGACAGACTTTTGCGATGCGACCTTGATTTGTAGCTTCTCTCGCCGGTGTCTCATAACGATTGAGAAGTCTGTTTCTCCTGGATTGCGGTTTGGGTTAACCCGCCAGGCATGTCCCCAACATTCAATCAGATCGCCTGTTCTCAACCAGGCTGCATTACCACCGATCCATAGCGTCGCAATACCATCGGCGGTCCGCCAACCCCCCGCTTCTTTGACAGATTGTATTTGTACATGGACCTTTGTTTTTCCATTGTGTTGCCAGGACGAGTTCCGGATTTGTCGTGCATAACTTACCGGCTGAGTAACCAGGCAAGTGAAGTGACACGGTGATGGGTCGTAACTGAGCCTTAAAGCCAGATTGTTACGTGAATAGAGACTCCAATCCCAATGGTGCAGGAAACCGGCGAGTGAAGTAAGTATTAGGATTACGGCAACGTGTGAGCACGAGGTTGCGAGACGTGGGTGAGCCTTGATTGGATTCCAATGCGGCCGTAACAGACGGTAACCCAATATTCCGATCAAACTCACAGTGCAGGCTTTTAGCCAATGAGATGGTCCGATACTGGCGTATCGGTCAAGAATTATGCCACAGACCAAGCAACCTAGTGCTGCAGCCAGTGGCCGCTTTTTTAGCAGACTGTCCATGATCCTTCATTGCACATAACAGAGGAGCGTTACTCTCCATATTGTGCATAAAGGTATGACAACAGTTTGTCAGTGGTTAATGTCAGTTACCTTGTAATTCACCACGACATCTGTGGAGCATCACAAGTTTGTGAAACTCTTAACTGATGTTTTCGCAAAGAGAATCTAATATCCACTCGCGTCGAGAATGGCTTTTTGGACAGCCAGATCGTGCTGATAGCTAAATGGGAATTCACGTTTGCCATGAAGCACTTCGGCCAACTCCAGAAAATCTCCGTCATATCGACCGCCCAGCTTGGGCACCTCGATCAGATGGCTGCCTTTTTTGAAGTCTCCGGTGTCCTTTGCCATGGTGACTTCGACGATCGGCGCCTCGAGGGGTCGAATAGTAATCGTGCCGTTTTCACCAACAGCGACCATTTGACGTCGGCGGAATCCTTCAACTTCCATCAGCGAGCTGCGAATTGTGGCAGTTGCCCGCGGGTATTCAAACATTCCGATAATATTGTCGGCCAGATTGTCGCGATCCGGGTAAGTATGTCTGACGTACGGAGTAACTTTATCTGGGGCGCCCATGAATACAGTTAGCGAATCGATCAGGTGGCAGCCAAGCTCAAACATGGTTCCACCCTTATATTCGGCCAGTGTGTTTCTGGTTGACTGACCAACTGTCTTGCTGATTACACCATGTGCTTCGTGAATATTTCCAAGCCATCCCTCGCTTGCTGCCTTAAACAAAACGCGGAAGCCCGGGTTATACCGAAACATGTAACCCATCTGAATGATGAGCTCTTGTTTCTTGGCTTTGTTAACGATTCGTGTAAATTGCTCAAAATCCTCACCAGCCGGTTTATCCAGATGGATATGAAGACCGGCATCGATACAGCGTTCTGCTGTGTCTAACAAATCCTTAACCGCTGTTTCCACGCAGACTAGTTGTAGGCCGGGAGTATTGAGCAGTTGTTCTTCTGTGATCCACTTCACGCCCTTGTATGCGCTGGTGTTTTCCAGTTCTTTACGGCGATTAAGATCCGATTCTACGACCCCGACAACGTCGTACAGGTCGGTGAATTTGCGCATCGTGCCGACCTTGCCAGAGGCATGCGCATGACGTGTGCCAATCTGGCCGGCCTTGATTTTAGGTGCTTGGGCTAGCGATGCTGAAACTTGATCTGCTGCTAGCAGCCCCAATGTGCCTAGGCCAAGTTGATGTAGGAACGTTCTGCGATTGCGTTGTGTCATGTTTGTTTCGCCTTCTGTTGATTTCAATGTACCGATTCACGACCAGAGTTAATTCCAGGTGCCGCTCCTTAATAGCCAATTGCCGCACCGTCTTTTCTCGGCTCGGTTGCTCCGTGCAATACTCCAGCATCATGGTTAATTAGAATGCCCTGATAGCCCCCAAATCCGCCGACGCTTCTGACGACACGGTGCCCACGTTTTTCTAATTCCTTTGCCACGTCATCTGAAATTCCGGATTCGATATGTACATATCCACTCCCATCGGCGGGTTTGCCAGTAGGTTGTGCACTACCAAGGTGGCGAATTCGAGCGGCATCTCCTGCCTGCTGCACATTCATCCCAAAGTCGATCATGTTTACAAGGACTTGTACGTGACCTTGCGGCTGCATGTCACCACCCATTACGCCAAAACAGAACCAGGGCTTTCCGTCTTTCGTCACCATTGCTGGAATAATGGTATGGAATGGCCGCTTGTGAGGTTCAAGTCCGTTTAGGTGGTCTTTATCAAGGGCAAACAGTGCCCCTCGATTTTGCAGGGCAAACCCGACGTTTCCAGGGACAACATCTGAACCGAATCCGTAGTAATTACTTTGAATCAACGAACAGCAGTTACGATCCTTATCCACAACGGTTAGGTAGACAGTATCACCGTGCTGCAGTCGTGGATCACCTGCCGGGACATCATCAGCAGCACGAGCCATATCGATTAGTGCGCCTCGTCGTTTGGCATATTCCTTGGAGATGAGCTCGGTGACAGGAACGTCTGATGCATCGATATCGGCGTAGAATTTTGCTCGGTCTGCAAAAGCCAGTTTCTTAGCTTCAGTAAAAAGGTGCAGGTAGTCGGGGCTGCCTGGTCCCATGCTTCGGACATCGTACGGTTCAAGCAGATTCAGAATCTGAAGGGCTGCAATGCCTTGTCCGTTTGGTGGTAATTCCCAAACGTCATACCCACGATAGTTTGTGGATACGGGATCGATCCAGTCAGCTGTATGGTTCTTGAAGTCTTTCATACTAAAGAGGCCACCATGTGCTTCGCTGTAACGGATGATCTCCTTGGCGATGGCACCTCGATAAAAGACATCGGCGCCCTGTTCGGCGATTAACTGGTAGGAATTTGCGAGATTAGGGTTTTTGAATATTTCGCCAAATCCGGGTGCGCGACTGCCATTCAGTAGAAACGTAGTTGCCGAGTCAGCGTATTGCTTGAGTGCCGGTTCAGCTCCTCTCCAGTAGCCGGCGATGACTTCGGTAACCGGGAATCCTTCACGTGCTGTACGAATTGAAGGCGACAGTACATCAGAAAGGGCAAGATTGCCAAATCGATGCTGTAATTTGTCCCAGCCACTAACGCAGCCTGGTACAGACCAGCCAAGAGGCCCGGTGATGGGGATGTAATCCAACCCAAGTTCTTGAAAATGTTCCAGCGTTGCCGCATAAGGGCTGCGCCCGCTCGCGTTAAGGCCGTACAGTTGTTGCTTTTTGGCATCCCAGTAGATGGCAAACAAGTCGCCACCAATTCCACAGCTCATTGGTTCTACGACACCGAGCATGGCATTTACGGCTATCGCAGCGTCGACGGCATTACCTCCTTGTTGCAGGATGTCGACACCAACTTGTGCTGCTAGCGGATGGCTGGTGGCGACCATTCCGTGTCGTGATAGCACGACGCTGCGACTTTGATTGGAAAACGGAGTCGGACGGTCATAACCCGCTTTGATTTGCTGAGCTTCTGTTTCTTTGATCGGTTCAGTCATGAAACCAACTAACGTCGATAGGAAAAGGAGATAAATGAACGGGCGACGCATGTAGTGTAATCCTTCGCGAAACCAGTTTACGTTGTATCGCTGATATTCAGCACAACTGCATGGTATCATGTGCACCATGGCAATTCGAATATACAGGTCGACAATATTAAGGCTGTTCCTATTAATGCTGGCCGTGTCTCAGGCCCTGTTTCTGCTGCCCTCGAATAATCTCAAAGCTGATGAATTGCTCGATCGACTCACACGGGCAACGAAAAAAATTGCCGTTAGTTCGCATACCTATACAAATGAACGTGACTGCTTCAGTTGTCACCACCAATCACTGCCGGTGTATGCCCTGCGCATGGCTTCAAGTGTTGGCATCCAAGTGGATGAATCGGTGTATCAGTTGCAGGATGAACATACTGACCGGTTTTTTTGGGACAGACGTGAAGAGCTTGAAAAGGGCAAAGGCGTTCCGGGTGGTCCCTTTACGGCGGGATACGCCTTAGTTCAGTATGCTGTTTCCCCATTTGAGGATCCGAAAAGTATTGAACCGCTGCTCACCTATCTGAAGAAATCTATAACAGTCGATCACTGGACCATTCGTACAATGCGGCGCCCACCCATGGAAGGTAGCCACTTTACAGCGACAGCGTTAGCCGTTGCAGGTCTTCGGTTATATCAAGGGAAGATTGAAGAGCTTCCAGATCTAAAAGCTGTTAAAGATTGGCTTGTTAGTGCCCAACCACAAACAACTGAAGATTTGGCGTACCATCTATTTGCATTGCATTGGTTGCAGATTCAAACAGCGAATGAGTTATTTGCCACCAAAGGTCGTTTGCGGAGAAGTGAGGATGTCAGCGAAGCGGTGGAACGCACAATCCAGGTGCTTCTACAAAACCAGCGATCTGACGGAGGATGGAATCAAACACCGCTCGATAAAGATAGCACATTAAAATCAGATGCCTACTCAACCGGGCAAGTTTTAACAGCACTACGTGTTGTCGGGCGACTTACAAATAGGCATACAGCGGTGGAAGGTGCGAAGCGGTTTTTGCTTGAAAATCAGCTTGATGATGGCACCTGGCATGTCGTGTCCAGGGCCAACGCGTTTCAGGAGCATTTTGAAAGTGGTTTTCCACATGCAAAGGACCAATTTATTTCAATTTCAGCCACCTGTTGGGGCGTGATTGCACTGAGTACAACAATGAAGTCGAGGCCCTAAAACTCTGTTTTTAGGCGGTTGCGTGGCTTCAGATCAGTGGTACACTTAGTAGCTTAGTAGTGACTAGATGGTTTAAGTCGTTTAATTAGGAAATTTTGTAGGATTAGCTTGTCAGGTACCGTACAAGAAAGCGGGACTGGCAGGTAATAAGCCAAGTATTTGTAGGATTGTCCGGGACAAAAACGGGCACTCGTTTTGGCGAGGAATTCAACGGTAGCAGATGACGATCACCAAAGAGCGGAAACAAGAATTAATCAAGGAACACCAAACGGGCGACGACGATACCGGTTCGCCCGAGGTGCAGATTGCGATTCTAACCACCCGAATTAACAGTTTGACGGAACACATGCGTGAACATAAGAAAGATTACGCATGCCGTCGTGGTTTACTCGGTTTAGTTAGTCGCCGTCGACGGTTGCTGGATTATCTCCGCCGCGTCGACCCCCAGCGATATCTCGATATCATTGGCCGACTTGGTATTCGAAAGTAACACCACACGTCGGTGGGATTGATCGCAGGCGATCGCCCGCATCTTATCGTTTATTCTCATTGCGGTCGGGTAACCGCTTCGAATTGCGTGCACTCGGCACTTGTTTCAAGACGCATTGTGTAGTTTGCGTCCTACGATCTGTTTGAGCAGCGGCTTTATGCTGTTTTCGGTACTTCGATGTGTCGGATTTGAATAAAGCCGGGTTACTGACCAGCTTGCTCTCAGGGACAACACTGTCTCCACGGACAGCTCGAATCAGAGATTGGCTTGCTTTGTCATTGTGAGTTATTCGTCACGGATGAATGTCACTACAGTTGGAATCTCGCGAGTGTTGACACAGCATTTTGATAATTGAAAGAAAAGGTATTAGAAGTGACCAAAATTCGCGTAGAAAAGCAAATTGGCGACTCGGTGTTATCATTTGAGACCGGAGAGCTTGGTAAGCAGGCATCAGCAACGGTAATCGTTCAATACGGCGACACCGTTGTGCTAAATGCGGTGACCACTGGATCGCCACGTCCAGGCACTGACTTTTTTCCGCTCACATGCGACTATCGTGAGCGATACTCCGCTGCCGGTAAATTCCCCGGTGGTTTTCTAAAGCGTGAAGGCCGACCAGGCACAAACGAAACACTTACAGCACGTCTTACGGACCGACCAATTCGGCCATTGTTCCCGAAAGGGTTCTTTGACGAAGTCCAATGTCAGAGCCTCGTGCTCTCGAGTGACGAGCAAAATGATGGTGACGTATTGGCGATGAACGGTGCAGCTGTCGGTTGCCATATTTCATCTCTTCCATTTGATGGCCCCGTGGCATCCGTTCGCGTGGCTCGTATCGATGGCGAATTCAAACCATTCCCGACGGTTGATCAACTTGGTGAATCCGATCTCGATATGATCGTTTCCGGTAATCTGGATGTTGTCTTGATGATCGAAGGTTTCGCTCGCGAAATTCCGGAAGATGACATGGTCGATGCCATTTTGTATGCACACGGCGTGATCAAAGAGATCTGCGAACTGCAGAATGAACTCTACGAAAAGTGTGATGTGCAAAAGACCGAGTGGGTCGTTCCCGAAGATGACGGACTCTTTGGACGATTGCTGGAGACCTACGGCGATGACTTTAAGACTGCCAAGCAGACTGAAGGCAAGCTAGCTCGCAATGAAGCGGTTTCTGATCTGAAAGAAAAAGTGAAGGGTGAGATTATCCCGGATCCGGAAGCAGAGGATGCAATCGAAGGCTCAGCATTCAATGCAGCTTGGTACAAACTTGAAAGTGCTTGTACTCGCCAGATTATCCTCGCAGGTAGCCGCCAGGACGGTCGCGGAAAGGACGAAGTTCGCGATATCAGTTGCACGGTGGATGTGCTTCCGAGAACACACGGAAGTGCTGTTTTCCAACGCGGTGAAACACAAGCACTCGTTAGCATCACGCTTGGTACAAGTAGAGATGAGCAGCGAGTGGATGGGTTAACCCATAACTACTCTAAGAAATTCATGCTCGATTATAACTTCCCAGCATTCTCCGTAGGAGAATGCCGTCCAAACCGTGGGCCGGGTCGTCGTGAGATTGGTCATGGTATGTTGGCAGAACGGTCTATTCGTCCAATCATGCCTGATCCGGAAGACTTCCCGTACACCGTACGTGTAATCAGCGATATTCTTGAATCCAATGGTTCGTCCTCAATGGCATCCGTCTGTGGTGCAACGTTGGGTCTGATGGCAGCCGGCGTCAAAATCAAGGCACCTGTTGCTGGTATCTCCGTTGGCCTGGTTCAGGAAAGTGAAGATGATTACATCCTGCTGACCGACATCGTTGGTGATGAAGATCACTTTGGCGATATGGACTTCAAGATTGCAGGTACACAACGTGGTATCACAGGTATTCAATTGGATCTGAAAATCAAAGGTGTCAGTGAAAAGATCATCCGCGAATCGATGGAGCAGTCCAAAAAGGCAAGGTTTGATATTCTCAAAACCATGCTGAGTACCATTCAGCGACCACGTGCAGGTGTTGCAGAACATGCACCACGCCTGGAACGAACGAAGATCGATCCAGAGAAGATCGGTATGTTGATCGGTCCTGGTGGTAAAAACATCCGTCAAATCCAAGAAGACACCGGTACGGTCGTCGAAGTGGATGACGAAGGTGTTGTCACGGTAGCTGCCACCTCTGGTGAATGGGCAACCAAAGCACTCGAGATGATCGAGGCATGTACCGCAACCGTTCAGGTTGGAAAAATCTATGACGGTACAGTTTCCAGCATCAAAGATTTTGGTGTCTTTGTTGAGATTCTTCCCGGGCGTGATGGCTTGTGTCACATTAGCGAGCTATCTACCGGTTTCATTTCAAACATCAACAGCGTTGTTTCTGAAGGTGATGAAATGAAAGTGAAGTGCATCGGAGTAGACGACCATAGTCGAATCAAGCTAAGCCGCAAGGCAGCACTCGAAGAAATGGGAGTTGACGACGAATGGGATACAGGTGAAGAGCCAGAATCGCGCGGTAACGATGGCGATGATGATGGCGGTTCACGTGATGGCGGCGATCGCCGACGTTCACGCGGTGGTGACCGTCGTCGCGGTGGTGGTGGCGGTGGTGGCGGTGGACGCCGTCGACGTCGCGAGTAATCCCGCGATTGGAATATCCAAACGAGCAGAGACCCGGTGTGGAGTTTGTCCGCACCGGGTCTTTTTCATAATATGACGCCATCAGCAACTGTCATGACCCATGACATGCAGCAGTTAGCAATTAAGATGAATTGCATATGACCGACTCAAAAGTGCGACAACTTGAGAAGCGGCTTGAATCGCTCGAGGAGCAATATGGAGAGCTTGCGCAAATTGCCGGCGGGTTGGCACATGAGATCAAGAACCCGCTGTCCGTAATACGTATGAATATGGAGCTCGTGGCAGAGGACTTGGAAGAAGAACCCTCAGATGATGCACGCCGCGCGCTGACCAAGGTAAACACGATTCATGACCAGTGTATTCGGCTTGAAAAACTACTTAATGACTTTCTGAAGTTTGCCAGGCTTCGGAATCTCGAATTACTCTCCGGCGATCTGAATAAGCAGTTAGAAACGGTTCTAAATCTATTTGCAACGCAAGCACAGGAATCAGGAGTCGAAATCGTTAGATTTCTCGACCCGAAATTGCCGTCGATCAAAATGGACGTCGAGACTCTTCAGGCCGCCTTGGTAAACCTGGTTAAGAATGCGATTGAAGCGATGCCTGATGGCGGTCAATTCACTGCGATTACACGTGTGACACGAGATGGTGTGGCGCTGGATCTAATCGATACTGGCTGTGGAATGAATGAAACGACGGCCATGAATATGTTTAAGACTTTCTATACGACCAAGATCGAAGGTAGCGGACTTGGTTTGCCGATGGCGAGAAAGGCGATTCAGGCACATGGCGGTCGAATTGCAGTGCAAAGCGAAGACGGATGTGGAACCAAATTCATGATAGAGTTTCCAACTCCCGCGAGAATCGGAGAATGATCAGACCGCCGGCGGTGGGATAAATCCGGCGATTGCGATATCATCAAGTTACTCAAACGGGAAACATCCAGAAGGATCTCCGCTGCTGAAGATCGATTGCTGTCCATGAATACACAACTTCCAGACTCTGACTCTTTGCCTGACGCCCTGCGTCCAGGACTCAATCCGGGAGATATTCGCGTATTAATCGTTGATAATGACCCGGCACATGCGACAGCCATGTACGAGAGCCTGGAGAAGGAAGGCTATGACCTTACGATGGCCACGACGGGACCGGATGGTCTAAAACGGATTGAGCAAGATACCTACGATATCGTTGTTACCGACCTGATGATGAATGATGTCGATGGTATGGCAATTCTGGAAAACGCAGCCAGGCTGCTCCCCGGCGCCGAGACCATCATGGTGACAGGTCATGCAACTGTGCCCAAAGCCGTCGAAGCAATGCAGTTGGGTGCATTCAATTTTCTGGAAAAACCAATCACTCCCAGAAGTCTTCGAGCAATAACACAAAAAGCTGCAGAGTCGGTGCAGCTAAAACGAGCGAATCTGGAACTGAATCAACGTCTGGATGAACGATTTGGGTTCGACGGCGTTATCTTTGCCAGTGATCGTATGAAGTCAGTGATCGAGCGATTAAAACGTATCGCACCCACGGACGCCTCTGTACTTATTACCGGCGAAAGTGGTACTGGTAAAGAATTGATTGCGCAGGCTATCCACCAAAATAGCCCGCGCAAGGCAAAGCGAATGGTGCCGTTGAATTGTGCAGCGGTGGCAGAAAACCTCGTGGAGAGCGAGTTGTTTGGACACGTCAAAGGCGCATTCACGGACGCGCATAGTGACCGCGTTGGTGCATTCGAATATGCAAATGGTGGCACGCTGTTCCTTGACGAGGTTGGTGACATGCCTCTGGCAACCCAATCCAAATTGCTGAGAGTACTTGAGGAAAGCCATATTTCCCGTGTGGGGGACAACCAGCAGATCGACGTCAATGTGCGCGTCGTGTCTGCCACTAATCGGGACTTAGAATCAGCGGTTGAAGAAAACGGATTTCGTCAGGATTTGTATTACCGTCTAAAGGTGGTAACAGTACATTTACCCTCACTTCGTGAGCGTCGCGAGGATATCGTACCGCTAGTTGATCATTTTAGAAAACAGTTCAACAAGCGACATCAGAAACAGGTGACCAGTGTGTCACCGGCTGTCACACGCAGGTTGTTCTCATATGAGTGGCCTGGAAATGTGAGACAATTACGCAATGCAGTGGAAAGCATGGTAGTGCTGGATGCGGATGGCATTCTTGATGTGGATGATTTACCTCCCGATTTAGCTGATGCGCCAATCGGTGACGCTTCAGGAGCTACAGGGCCGAATGAACTTGTTGGACAACCCTTGAGTGAGATCGAGAAGTGGGCATATCGTGAAACACTTAAACTCACCAACGGTAATCGTGAAGAAGCAGCGAAGATCCTGGGGATTGGTACACGTACGGTGTATCGCAAGTTAAAGGAATACGACTTATAACCACCGGGTGTGGTTACGCTGAAAACTTGCCGCTTGTGTTTTAATTGTCGAACAACGAGGATTTGAAATTAGGTTTTCCAACGGATGGATTATAAATGCCAGAGATTCGGCAACTATCTCCAAGTGTCATAAACAAGATCGCCGCAGGTGAGGTGATTGAACGCCCGGCAAGCGTCGTCAAGGAACTGATGGAGAATTCCGTGGACGCGGGTGCTTTGCGTGTCGATGTGACCGTTGCTCAAGGCGGAACAGAGTCTATCCGAATTGTAGATAACGGTTGTGGAATTCGACCTGATCAGATGATGATGGCTATCGCCAGTCACGCGACAAGTAAGATTGAAGATGCAGAAGATCTATTTAATGTTGAGACGCTCGGTTTTCGGGGAGAAGCACTCGCATCTATTGCTGAAGTAAGCCAGATGACTGTCCGTAGTTGTGCTGATGGTGCAACAGAAGGCGCGGAATTAGAGATTAACGGCGGCAAGGCAGAACCAGTTAAGCCATGTGGCTGCCCGGTTGGGACATCGATCGAAGTCCGCAATCTGTTCTTCAACACACCGGTTCGTCGCCGCTTCATGAAGGCCAATCAAACAGAAATGGGACACATAACAGAGGCCTTTACCCGCCTGGCCCTGGTGCATCCCAATGTCCATTTCAAACTGCAACACAACGGCCGAGTGACACAGGATTTACCGTCGGCCGATAACTGGAAGGACCGCATCGCTCACTTTTATGGCAAAGATCTTGCCGACGCACTTATCTGGGTGGAAAGTGAAGAGGAAGGTATTCGATTGTCTGGATTTGTTGCTGATCCGGTTTTCAATCGTTCACACACTCGAATGCAGTACTTGTTCTTAAACGGCAGGCACATTCGAGATCGTTCCCTGCAACATGCCTTAGGGGAAGCATATCGTGGATTGCTACTTACCGGGCGTTACCCAATCGCGTTTCTGAAGCTTGATATGCCGGCGCACCTAGTGGACGTGAACGTGCATCCGACAAAATTAGAGGTGCGATTTCAGGACGCTCGAAAACTTTACAGTCAGCTCTTATCAACCATCCGCAACAAGTTCCTATCAACGGACCTCACGGCCCGTGTTCATGAACATAGTGAAAGGACGGATGCCGCGGGAACACCCGCAGCCTCAGCGGAACGGCCACAGAATCTTGGTTTGAGCTATCCAAGATCCGATGTGAGTTCAATTGGTGCGACAAACCAATACAGTGGTAGTGGCGCAGGGCAGTTTCCCGGTGTTACTCCGGCCATACCTGCTGATAACTATCGATTGCCAGAGAGTTTTCAACGGGCATTGGATACCTCAAATCTGCCTGCCAATACTGAAAGGCTTGATGTTAATCCAGCGGCAGCAGATGTCCCCGCCCAGTTACCCATTTCGACGCTGGGGCTTCAGGTGCACAACCGGTATCTTGTTACGCAGGATGAATCGGGGATGCTGGTAATTGATCAGCATGCTTTGCACGAGCGAGTATTGTACGAGCAATTACGGGAAAAAGTCTTAGCTGGCGAACTGGAAACACAACGACTTTTAGTACCTGAACCGGTAAGCATGTCAGGTCCGGAAGCCGCAGTTGCGGTGGAACACAAAGAGTTGTTCGAGCAGATCGGTATCGAAGTGGAACCGTTTGGCGGCGACACGATTCTTGTATCCAGTTATCCTGCGATGTTACGGCGTGTGCGACCGGCCGAGCTCATTCGGCAGCTTATCGATGAGATCATGGTCGGTGAGAAACAACCGGATCGCCGTGATGTTCTAGATGAACTGATGCACATGATGTCATGCAAAGCAGCTGTAAAAGCAGGTGACCCGCTGACTCCCGAGGAAATCCACTCGCTGCTGATGCAACGTCACTTGTTCCATGATACTCACCATTGCCCGCATGGCCGGCCGACTGCCCTTGTCTTTACACGTGATGAGCTCGACCGTCGTTTCGAACGTACATAATGCATCAGCTGTCATGGATGTCAAAAAAGTGTGCATTATCAGAGTAGATGTTTAATGCTAGTATTCATAATGCGGTGGCCACAATCAGTAGAGATTGGTGGTCGTGGATCCCAGCGAGACGAGAGTAGAGAAGAGTTCTAAGACGAATGACGAAGATTTGCGTTAGTATTGGTCGAGGGCGGCATCGCCATATTATTGCTGAGCATAAACACCTTGTAGAACAGGGCGCAGAATTGGTGGAGTTGCGTCTGGACTATATGCGTAGCAATATCAATCTGAACCGACTGCTTGAGAAGAGACCCTGTCCGGTCGTTGTGACTTGTAGACGTGATCGTGATGGTGGCAAGTGGAAAGGCACAGAAGAGCAACGCCTGATGATCCTCCGAGCCGCAATTGCTGCGGGAGTGGAATACGTTGATCTGGAGGAGGATATTGCCGATCAGATTCCTCGATACGGCAGCACCAAACGCATAGTGTCCCTACACGACTTTGAAGAAACTCCAGAAGATCTAGACGCAATACATGCTCGACTGGCGGCAAAAGATGCTGATATCGTGAAAATTGCCGCGTTGGCCCACTCTCCCATGGACTCGCTTCGTATCATGCGCATGATGCGCGATGCGACCGTACCAACCATCGGAATTGCGATGGGGGATGTTGGTATGACTTCCAGAATACTCGCCGGTAAATTCGGAGCACCATTTACTTTCGCAACCTTTCATCACGAGCGGTCGCTTGCTCCGGGGCAACTGAGTTTTGATGAGATGAAGAACCGATACAATTTTCAAAACATAAGCCCGGATACTCAGGTATATGGTGTGATTGCTGATCCCGTCGGTCATAGCCTCAGTCCGGTGATACACAATCGAGCATTTGATCATTGCAATATGAATCGTGTTTATGTGCCGTTCCGTGTACCGAGTGATTACCTCGACACGTTTACAGATATGTGTTCTGAAATTGGTGTGCGTGGCCTGAGCGTCACGATTCCTCACAAGGAATCCATTATTCGTAAATTGACCAAGGTTGAGAAAGGCGCTCGTAGTATTGGTGCAGTGAATACGGTTGTTTTTGAAGGTTCTGAAATCATCGGTTACAACACAGATCTAACCGGTGCCATGGGAAGTCTGGCTGACTCTGCTGGCGAAGATGACAACACGAACTGGCTGGAAGGTAAAGACGTGTTGATTCTCGGAGCCGGTGGTGCTGCCAGAGCGATCGGTTATGGCGTGGTCGAACGTAAAGGACGCGTATACGTTGCCTCGAGAACCATGGACCGGTCTGTCGTGGTAGCTGCTGAACTTAAAGGTACCGCTGTGGAATGGGCACATCGGCACGAAGTGAAGGCGGACATAGTGATTAATGCGACACCAGTCGGCATGCATCCGAACGTGGATCACTCACCGTACGACGCAGGAGCTATGAGTCGTGACATGATTGTGTTTGATACTGTGTATAACCCGGAGCAAACGCTGTTGATTAAAACGGCAAGAGATAGAGGATGCCGCACGTGTAGCGGTGTTGAAATGTTCGTGAGACAAGCCGCACTTCAATTTAAGCTATTTACGGGTGAAGAAGCCCCAGCTGAATTGATGCGGCAAACCATCCGAGAAACAATTGGCGCCGCTCGACGGTCATAACAATAGGTCATACACAGATTCCGGTTCTACCCATGAGTAATAATCTCTTTTTGATTGGATATCGTGCGACCGGAAAATCGACCGTTGGAAAAGTTGTGGCAGATGCATTAGGGCGACAGTTTTTTGATGCCGATATAGAACTGGAGTCCGTCGCGGGAAAGACCATCGCAGCGATTTTTGCAGATGATGGTGAATCAACCTTTCGTGATTTGGAAACTCAAACCATCGCGAGATTGGCTAAAGTCCAGCATTGCGTCATAGCACTCGGTGGAGGGGCTGTAATGCGTGAAGAGAATCGGCAGATCATTCGTGCGTCAGGACAGACAGTATGGCTGACGGCAAGTCCAGAGTGTATAGAGCAACGAGTCAACGGTGACCCGCTTACAGGGCAACGTCGACCGAACCTCACCACCGCTGGAGGATTACAGGAAATTAGGGAAATCCTCGAGCATCGCGAGCCGGTTTATGGTGATTGTGCAGATCTCTCACTTGATACTGAGGAACTCGCACCAAGTGAGATCGCTGAAAGGATTTGTCAGTGGGTTCAGCATGAAGCTGAATGCTAGTCGCTCCTGCAGTCGATGATTTACTATAGCGGCATCGTAAGTAAAGGACCGTCAATCTGATTTATGTCGATCCGGTAGAGGTCATAGTTTGATAAGCAGTAGTACATTAATCGTTTATGCGGCGATTGGCATCATTACAGGTGCGGTTGTGAACTGGGCCATTTATCGGCTTGCCTGGAACAAACGGGAAATCGGCCCGTGGTCGCCCGTGCCGGAGTCAGTCAACCAGCGACCGGCATTGGCGAGGATCCCGATTCTTGGTTGGTTACTTCTACGTAGCGAGTCATCTGTTCACGGGTCCGGATTCTGGATTCGTCCTGTGCTCATTGAATGTTGTATGGGACTGTTCTTTGCGTTCTTTGCAAACTGGAAAGCTGATCAACTTGCTGAAATCACAATCGACGGAACCATATCGCATTCGATCCTCGTTTGGCAAACGATAGCACATCTTACGCTCGTTACACTTTTGGTCGCTGCGACATTTGTAGATTTTGATGAGCAGACGATTCCGGACGAGATCACTGTGGCAGGTGTCATTGCAGGCTTAGCTTTTGCTGTTGCCGGGCCAGGCGTCGAGTTATGGACACCACAATTTGGCGAAGCAAGTGGAACCGCAACGCGACTCGGTTTTATCGACGAAGCAGATTGGCCTGAATCTTTTGGATCTCTGCGAGGAATGCTCATAGCGATGGCCATAATCGGGTGTTGGGGTCTCGCATCGATGCCAAAACTCTGCACATTGAAATATGGATTCAGGCGTGGCGTGCAATATCTAATTGCCAGCGTGATTCGCCCACGCCGCAAGTCGTTACCCAAAGGGATGCCACGACGCCGTAAGCCATTTCCCATTAGTACTGCAATTGCAGTAACCTCCATTGCTCTTTGGATTGTCATCGCGGTTGTCTGGAATAGCGGGTCATTTACAACACAATTCCGTCTTATGACATCCCTGGTGGGTATCTCAGGTGCGATGGCGCTTGTTTGGTCAGTCCGAATTGTCAGCCGTTACGCAATGGGCCAAGAGGCCATGGGCTTTGGAGATGTAACGCTCATCGGTGTCATTGGCGCATTTCTGGGATGGCAAGCTGCCATTGTGACTTTCTTTCTTGCTCCACTAGCTGGAGTCGTTATTGGAATCGTCCAGCGGGTAGTGACCGGGAAAGCCGAAATGGCCTTTGGGCCGTATCTGAGCTTGGGTGCGATGGTTGTGATGATGCACTGGCCGTGGATTTGGGAACATCACGCGTACAAGATGTTCTCTCTCGGTTGGGTCTTACCCGGCATGATCGCCTGTGGCGTTCTTTTGATGGGCGGCATCTTGTATGTCATGCAGCTAATGAAGCGCAGGTAACCACTACGGCATTTCGGATTGTTGCTGTAGCTGCTCTCTTAACAATTCCACTTCGTCACTGGCAATCCGGTAACGTTGTCGTTCCTGGGCGAGTTGGGCCTGCAACGATTGGTTGTCGTTATCAAGGTCTTGAATTCGATTACGCAGTTCCTGTAGCTCAGCTGATGTCGCTGTCGTACCGCTGCCATCGGTCAACGGTTCAAGTTTGAATACCCCATTTTGACATCCCAACGATGTGGCCACTAGCACAACGAGAATAGCTAGTTTGAATCTCGGTTTTTGCTGATGGGTTTTCATTGCTTAATCTTCCTGACAGCTCGATTCATGCTGCGGGGGGAATCGTAGCAACGATGCAAGAACGTGGCAAGTGTAGTCAGCCGCCAATGATTTTCGCCGCCTAACCAAACTCAGAATACTAACGTACAATGAGGTATTCTCACAGCTCACGGACTATTGGAATAACATTCGATGCTAGCGATCGTCGATTACCAAATGGGTAACTTGAGAAGTGTTCAAAAAGGCTTTGAACGCGTCGGGGCTGATGCGGTCATTACGGGTGACCCTTCTGAAATCGCTGCCGCAGATAAAGTTGTTCTTCCGGGGGTTGGAGCGTTTGAAGATGCAATTGGCGAGTTACATCGACGCGACTTGGTAAATCCAATTAAGGATGTCATCACTCAGGGAAAGCCGTTTCTAGGGATTTGCCTGGGATTGCAGTTATTGTTTGATGTGAGCTACGAAGGTGGTGAGTTTGAAGGGCTTGGTATCGTTCCTGGGAAAGTGGTACGGTTTGATGTAGCCAGTCAGTACAAAGTGCCACATATGGGTTGGAATCAGGCTGAGATTATCAGGCAGGCACCCATCCTCGATGGCATTGAGGACAAAACGTATTTCTACTTTGTTCACTCGTACTACGTCGCGCCGGATGATGATTCGGTAACAGCCATTAAGAGTAACTACGATGGTGACTTTTGTGCCATGATTTGGCGTGATAATCTGTTTGCGACGCAGTTTCATCCGGAAAAGAGCCAGGAACATGGCTTGGCCGTTTTACGCAATTTTGCATCTCTATAGTGGTAACGCTGCAGCCTGCGTTAACGGAAAACATGCGGCTTTTACTGTATTTTCCCTTGGGTTGAATCTCGACTGGAAGTGTGGCATATTGCGAGTTCACCTTTGTTTTGGGCACCTTGAGATTGTGCTCGCAAGACAGGGATGAGGCACACTTATCAAATCCTCTCAGGAGCCAATTCTCAGCATGGAAATCTGGCCAGCAATCGATCTGCTTGGCGGCAAATGCGTACGTCTACAGCAGGGCGATTACGATCGAAAAACGGTATTTGGTGATATTCCGTCCGAAATGGCTCAGCAATGGGTGTCACAAGCAGCGGATCGCCTTCATTTGGTGGATCTCGATGGTGCGCGTGACGGTGAGTGGATAAACGAGCAGGTGGTTCGAGATATCGTTTCAAGTGTTGCGGTACCATGCCAACTAGGTGGCGGGGTACGTGACGAACAAACGATTTCACGAATGCTTGATGCTGGTTTATCGAGATTGGTTGTGGGTACACAAGCAATTAAACGACCAGACTGGTTTCGCAGTATGTGTGAGAAATACCCGCACAAACTTGCACTTGGAATTGATGCCAAGGGTGGTTTGGTCGCCACCGATGGGTGGCTGGAGGTGAGTGAAGTGACGGCTATTGACTTAGCCCGTCAGTTTGTCGATGTACCAATCGACGCCATAATTTATACAGACATTGCAAAAGATGGCATGCTGCAAGGTCCTAATTTTGAGGCCATGCAGCAAATGTCCGAGGCAGTGGATATCCCGGTAATCGCTTCCGGTGGTGTTACAACTGCAGATGATGTGAGTCAGCTAACCGATGCTGGATTGGCCGGCTGTATCATTGGACGTAGTCTATATGAGGGGCAGCTTGAACTTGCGGAGGCATTGGCAGCAGCCGTACGTTAGACAACAAACCGACTTCGTAACGTGGTAAGCTAAATACTTCAGCTACACGATAGACACCTGTTTTAGGGATTTTGAATGGCAATCCAAGATATTCGCAACATCGCTCTTTGTGGTCACGGTTCATCAGGAAAGACTACGCTCGTTGATCAAATGCTTGTGAACAGCGGTATGAACGCAAGTCCAAGCGTGGATGATGGTACGAGCATCTGTGACTTCGACCCAGAAGAGAAGTCTCATCAATACACCATCGAATCAACCGTTGTTGGCTTCAATAATGGTGGTAAACAATACAATGTCATCGATACCCCGGGTTACCCGGACTTCATCGGACAAACCATTGGTTCGCTTGCAGGTGTCGATACAGCCGTTGTCGTTATTAACGCGCAATCCGGTATCGAAGTAAATACGCGGCGTGTTTTTGACGAAGCGGGGAACCTTGGACTTGGACGCATCGTTTGTATCAACAAGATGGATGCGGATAACATCGATTTTGATGCTCTTGTAAGCGGTATTCAGGAAATGTGGGGCAATAAGTGTGTTCTGCTCAATGTGCCAGTTGGTCATGGTGCAGATTTCAGTGGCGTCATCAGCACGCTGGATGTTCCTGATGATACAAGCGGCGCACTGGTCGATCCAAGTGAAATCAGCGAGCCGCTGATTGAGTCGATTATCGAAGTTGACGAAGACATGATGATGCGATATTTCGAAGGTGAGAAACCTTCGAAAGAAGAGCTGAGCAAATTGATCGTACAAGCTGTCGCAGAAGGTAGCCTTGTGCCGATCGTATGTAGCTCTGGTAAGGCCAATATAGGTGTCGATCAAATATTGGAGGTGGTCGGAGTCTGTGGTTTGTCACCTGCTGACCGATCTATTTCTGCTACCAAGGGTGAAGATACGATTGAGGTTACTGCAAATGCATCTGGTGATCTCGTGGCACAGGTTTTCAAAACACGCATCGACCCGTTCGTTCAGAAGTTGAGTTTTATCCGCGTCTTTTCGGGAACACTCAAGAAGGATGCTACGGTCGAATGTTCGTCATCGCGTAAGCCGGTAAAAATGGGTCAACTGCTAAAGGTAACCGCAGATCAAACTGAAAATGTAGATTCTGCCGGACCCGGTGATATTGTGGCCGTGGCAAAAATGGATGATTTGAAAACATCCGCTGGAATTGGTGATGCAATTGTAGCGCCAATTAAATTCCCAACTCCGATGGTCGGACTTGCCGTGTCCCCTAAGAGTCGTGGTGATGAAACAAAACTGTCCGGTGCCTTGGCAAAAGTTGTGGATGAAGATCCAACATTCGTCCTTGATCGCGACGCGCAAACTAAAGAACTCGTGATGACCGGTATGAGCGAACTTCATCTGAATATTATTCAGGAGAGGCTCAATCGACGTGACAAGCTTGAAGTATCCACGAAAGAACCAAAAATCCCATTTCGCGAGACGATCCAGACAGATGCGGACGGGATGTATCGACACAAGAAGCAAAGTGGCGGTCGTGGCCAGTTTGGCGAAGTGCATATTCGCATGTTCCCATTACCACGTGGAACGAATATCGAAGAATACGCCACCAAGAGCCGTTTCGCATCACTTAAGGGCTATCATTACGACGAAGAGAATAACTTTCTGTGGGTCGATTCAGTCGTTGGTGGCGTGATTCCTGGTAACTTCATGCCAGCCGTTGAGAAAGGTTTTAAAGAGCGACTCGAACGCGGTGTGATCGCAGGCTATCACGTGCAGGATGTTTGCGTAGAAGTACACTTTGGAAAACATCACCCAGTCGATAGTTCCGAGACGGCCTTTAAAACGGCTGCTTCGATGGCATTTCGAAATGTCTTCCAGGATGCCCGCCCGTGTCTCTTAGAGCCGGTTGTCTCGCTCGATGTCACCATTCCCGAAGATAACGTCGGAGATGTTTACAGCGATATGTCTGGCCGCGGTGGACGCGTGCTTGGTAGTGATTCAGCAGGTGGTAACTTCCAAACCGTACATGCTGAAGTCCCTCTTCGCGAAGTAATGACGTATGCCCGAACCTTGTCGAGTATGACTGGTGGACAGGGAAGTTATGCGATGGAGTTTAGCCATTACGATCCGATGCCGGGCAATGTTCAGCAGGATGTAATTGCTAAATCCCAGCTCGATGAAGAGGAAGAAGAAGAGTAAGCTGCTAATCAGCAGAGGATAAAGATTTTCGAGTCCGCTGCTCAGTAACAACTACTTTGATCTTTAGCTCAAATATTGAACTGTGAATCTTCGTTGACGGCTTGCCGAATATCAGCACGCATTTTTAAATTCGGTGTTTCGATCGTAACCGTCGTATGTGGAGCCACACTGCGGGTTAGCCATACACTTGAACCGATGACGCTGTTGTATCCAATCACCGTATCGCCACCAAGGATGGTGGAGCTGGCATAAATAACAACGTTGTCTTCTATCGTCGGATGACGCTTCATGTTTCTGATGATATTGCCATCTGCGTCTGTCGGAAAGCTCAGTGCACCGAGCGTTACACCCTGATAGATCTTTACGTGCTTTCCAATCACCGTGGTTTCGCCAATCACAACACCGGTTCCGTGATCGATGAAGAACGATTCATCGATTTGAGCTCCGGGATGGATATCGATGCCCGTTTCCTTGTGTGACCACTCTGCCATCATGCGTGGAATGAACGGGACACCGCGTTTGTACAACTCATGGGCTACGCGGTGGACGGTTATGGCATCAAGGCCGGGATAGCAGAAGATTACTTCGTCGAGGCTTTTGCAGGCCGGGTCACCATCAAATGCCGCCTGGACGTCGGTGGCAAGGATTCTTCGAATCTCCGAGACTTGCTCTAGCAACTCGATGGTGATATCAGCTGCGCGCTGACTGTTATCGACGTCGGACTCGGCGTCGTCGACAACACGTTGTTCGTGTTCAAGTGCACGGGCAATCTGTACAGATAGCCGCTCATATACGCTGCCCAGCAAATCGCCGATATAAAATCCAACGTTGCTGAAGTCGAGCTGTTCACGCTTTCGATACCCGGGAAAAAGGATTTCTTTCAGATCTTCGAGTACGGAAATGATCTCTTCGTAGCGGGGTAGGGGGCTCGCCTCAAGATGATTAATCGTCCCGACATCACGATACGTTTTAACGATTGCGTCAGTGATTTCCGGTAAATGACGTTTGTTTTCTTCTTGTGGTGACATGGTTTGCTCTGTGAACGATGAAGTGGATTTTCGCTCTTACATGTTGAGCGCTGGAATTGCGGCGAAAAGTAATTCAGGCCGCAGGCAGAATGTGTCCGGCTATACCGGACAGATACAGAGGCAGTCGCAGATATTGTGGTAGGTGTTTATTGTCATGTCACACTTCCTATACCTATAGCCTACGTCGAGATTGAAAATGTGCAAGAGTGCCTCCCGTGATGTCAGGAACTGCGTTTCCTTTCTTTACGCACGGTTAACACAAAGAACAGCAGTACCATACTACATAATGAAATCCAACGGCCTAGCTCGAACGAATGCGGTATGTACCGCATTGTGATTTCCCAGTTGCCAGCTGGAATATGCATTGCCTGTACGATCCTATTGGCACGATGAATTGGTATCTCAAGGCTCTCAGACTCTTGATTAGCATCCGATGTAATTTCGTTGCTCTCAACGTCATCGATGATCTTAGGTGGAGCTGAGCCTATCGCGGTTGCATGCCAACCTGAATGAAAGAGCTGATTAACCACCACATAGTGCGGGACGTCAGATTCTACTGTCAGTCGAATCTCGTTGTTGGTAGCAGCTTCAACCTGAACAGATGGCTCTTGCGCGGTTTCCAATGAGTCAGCTGAGTCAAAGTGAAGTGGTAAACGCTCATCGAGAGTTTCAATTACTACTTCAGTTGAAAAATCCCGTAATAGACCTTCCGGGTAGTATACGTCTTCACTACGAATCAAAAGTGCATCGAGTCGATGCACGTCTATCGAGGCGAGTAGCGTCGCCTTCGATACGCTATAGGCGAATTTCTGCGGATCTGGGAGTTGCCAAAGCCTTGAATGGGAAGGCATCTGAACGTCCTCAACGGCCTTCCCGATAGATGGGAGATGATGGTGCGAGATGAGCATAAACTCGATACCCAACTGTCTTAAGGCAGACGGGTCAGGTTCGGCGATACCATCGGTCCGCCTATCACCATGATGCCGTAATCTATTTAAAACAGATTGGACATGTGCATTTCTTATACTTGTTTCAGATTCCAGTACGCCAATTCCGGACTGAAAATGGGTGCGTGGCTTGAGGACTTGCCTTTCCCAAATGCCGCTATCCGAGAGGCGCTCAAGGCTGTTCGTTTCTCGCCACGTGTCGGGCATCCAGCGGCGTAATTGAGAACGCGAAATACGGTGTATTGGTTTGCTTTCATTAGCGCTCTGCGCCGTTAATAATTCTGGAGTGACTGGACTAACCGATTCTTGTGATTCGAAGTCTGCGAATCTGAGTATCCATGAATTCGCAAACAGAAGATCTGCGGCAAGGATGAACATGAAGATTGTCGCGCGGTGTTTATAAAACCTGAGTGCAATAAGCATAGCAACTGAGACGATTGCAGCTTGCAATAGTCCCCAACGCATATCAGCAATGGCACCATCGACGGACAACGGTCCTAGAAATAGATCAACGGGGGAGCCCTCAAGCCATGCTTGGATCTTGTCTTGTCCTGCAAAGGTGGCAATAAATAGTACGCTGCTCACTATCAACACGACTTTGGTGACGATTTGGAATCCACTGGAATCCTGGATTCGGGTCCTTGTAAACGTGACCGCTGCTAAGAGCGCAATCTGCATTGAGGCAATGATAAACCATTTGCCGGGATACCGAAATTCGCTATAGCCGGGAATGAAGAGTGTAAGGAACCAATACAGTCCACCAACCTGAGATCCAATCGATGGTCCGCTGTTATCCGGATTTCCTATCGTCATCAATTGGTGGATCTGGTGAGTGAGCCAGCCGATGCCAAAATAGCCAAGGCTTGCCAACATGACGAAAACAAGTACAAGGGTTAGCGTGCGCTGCAGAGGCTGCTTTCGTTTACGTCGAAACGATAGACCACAAACAGCCAGAACGAGCGGAATTAAGCCCGCGTAAATGGATGGATACCAAATGCGAGTATCATCCTGTATACGTGATGTCCATCGTTTTGGGACAGGGTAGAGTTGGCCTGTGACGTTTGGCCAAATCAGTTCTGCAAATTGCCACGGTGCAATACTGAAGTCGTAAACCTTTTCGCCATGTGTGCCAGGTCGCGGTTGTCCCAATAGTCCACTCGCACGTGTACGTATATTGCCGTTTTCTAGCAATGAAACGTCACTTTCAGGGAAGTGGCGTAAATCCCACAAAGACACCGGCTCCACGCGGCTCCTTCTTTCAGCCTCCTGTGTCCATTCATACGATGGCAGTACCTGGATCGCCGAGAGACCGGCTGTCAAAACCACTGCTGGAATTACGCAAAGCAGGCTGACTAATCGTGGGCGCCTCCGTGCGATTTCAGAGGATGCGGTGACTTCAAAGTCAATCAAGAGATCTTTTGCAATTAGGCATATCAAGGAATAAATAATCAAGACATGCAAAGCAAGTTGCGGATCTCCACCTAAAGTCATCAGAGACAATGGCACTGCGAATCTTGCTGAGGAGCGGATCGTAGGAAGCTGGTGTAATGTAAACGCCGCAGAAATAGCCCATGGCAGCCAGGACGCTCCGACAAGGTAGATCAAATTGCAATGCAGTGATAAGAGACATCCACCGAGCGTGTAGCTGATACACGCAATTAGACCGCCGTGTGACGACCCTGAGATGCGCTTGCCGCACCAGTAGCTTCCGAATGCTGCAATGGCGAAGTGTAGCGCTATGTAAAGCGTAAAGATGGATACGTATTTCAGCGGTAGAAAGAGCAGAATTTTCCCCGGGTAGAATACGCTCGAACTTCCATCCGCAAGGTATGGGCGCCCGAAATTCTCAAGCTGATTCCATAAAGGAACCTCACCAGATAACCACTGCTCCTTTTCCCACTTCATCGATGGATAATAAAAATGCCCCGTGTCTCGAAAGACCGGGGCTTCTGATTTAATCAAGGCCGGAGCAAATAGGAAACCAAGCGAAAGCGTCAGGATGAGTGGGCCGACGAGTTTTTCGCGGTGTTGCATTGCTTCACGCCCGATCTTATGCGCGATGATATCGCGACTCGATATGGTGAGCGGTTGTTAGCTGTTTTGCCGTGCAAGGCGTCGCTGAACACGAAGGGATGAAACCTGTTGTGCACGTAACTCCTGCTCATCACCAACAGCTGGCCCCTTGGAGTTGAGTTCATCCAGTTGTGATTGGATTTCATCAATGTTGAGGGTTTCGGCTTCAACAGCCTGTCCGGTAAGTACGGTGACGGTATTATCAAGCACCTGTATGAATCCACCTTCAAGGAAGAAACGTTGGACACTTCCAGCAGCAGACAGCTTCAATTCGCCGGCTCCCAGACGTCCGATCATGGGTGCGTGGTTATGCTGAATACCCTTGGAACCATCGAATAGTGGGACAACGACACTATCGACTTCCTGTTCGATAGCCGTTTCTTCAGGGGTAACAACGACGCAGTTAATTCCAGCCATTAACTAGCTCTCCTGTTCCATCTTCCGGGCTTGCTCTTCAGCCTGATCAACAGAACCAACGTACATGAACGCTGACTCTGGTAGATGATCATACTTACCATCGCAAATGTCTTCAAAGCTGCGTAGAGTATCCTCAAGTGGTGTGATTTCACCTGGCTTACCTGTGAACACTTCTGCCACGAGGAATGGTTGCGAGAGGAATCGCTCGATACGACGTGCTCGATGTACTACTGTTTTGTCTTCTTCACTCAACTCATCAACACCCAGGATGGCGATGATGTCCTGCAGTTCACGATATCGTTGCAAGATCGTCTGGACACGGCGTGCGATCGAGTAGTGACGGTCGCCCACATATTGCGGATCCAGGATACGACTTGAGGATGCCAGCGGATCTACAGCAGGGTAAATACCCTTGGAGGAAATCGATCGTTCCAGATATAGGAATGCGTCAAGATTACCAAACGCTGTTGCTGGTGCTGGATCTGTTGGATCGTCAGCAGGAACATACACAGCCTGAACAGACGTGATTGCACCGCTGTTGGTTGATGTAATTCTTTCCTGTAATCCACCCATCTCAGTAGCCAGCGTAGGTTGGTAACCCACGGCAGATGGCATACGTCCGAGAAGTGCGGATACTTCGCTACCAGCCTGTGAGAATCGGAAGATGTTATCCACAAACAGCAATGTATCTTTACCAGTGGAATCACGGAAGAATTCAGCCATGGTTAGTGCTGACAACGCAACACGAAGACGTGCCCCTGGCGGCTCGTTCATTTGACCGAACACCATACAGGTTTGTTCAATAACGCTGCGTCCGGTGTCACCAATTTTGGCTTCCTGCATTTCAAGCCACAGGTCAGTTCCTTCACGCGTACGTTCACCCACGCCTGCAAACACGGAGTAACCACCGTGAGCACTCGCGATACGAGCAATCAGCTCGGTAAGGATCACCGTCTTACCAAGACCAGCACCGCCAAACAGACCAGCTTTACCACCACGAACAAACGGGGTAAGCAGATCGATAACCTTAATTCCGGTTTCAAACAATTCCGTACTGGTCGACAACTCAGTCACAAGTGGCGCATCGCGGTGAATAGGTCGTCGTTCATCTGTATTTACATCGCCACGGCCATCAACAGGTTCGCCCAGCAGGTTGAATACACGACCGAGTGTCTCTTCACCAACCGGCACTGATACAGGAGCCCCGGTATCAACACATTCGAGCCCGCGTAGCAAGCCGTCAGTGGAACCAAGTGCAACACAACGCACGCGACCACCGCCGAGATGCTGTTGGATTTCACCGGTTAGGTCTATTTTGATGTCGCCTTCATCGCTTTGGATCTTTACCGCGTTGTAAATAGCCGGCAGGCCGTCTTCTGGAAACTCCGCGTCGAACGTGGAGCCGATTACCTGCGTTATGCGACCAGTGTTCTGAGTAGCTGTTGCCATGATATTACTCTTAAAGGATTTACCTGTTTGTGATTTGTTTGAATATTAGTTACTAAGTGCCTCAACACCGCCGATGATTTCCATGATTTCATTTGTAATCTGAGCCTGGCGGGCACGGTTGTAAGTCATTGATAGATTCCTGATCATATCTTCTGCATTCTCGGTTGCATTCTTCATCGCAACCATGCGTGCAATCTGTTCGCTGACTGCCCCATCGAGAAAACACTTGAATAGCTTAACTCTGAAGCTTGCCGGAACAACCTCTTCGAGAATGCTTTCTGCAGATGGCATGAATTCATAATCGTTATTCGCGCCGCCTGTGTCTTCTGAATCATCTTCTTCATCATCCAGTGAACCGAGCGGCAAAAGTGTTTCCACAACAGCTTGCTGCTTTGAGCTGGAAATGAATTTTGTATAGGCTACGTCAAGCCGATCGAGTTTTCCGGAAATGAAGTCAGCAAGGAATTCGTTGGCGATGGGCTCGACCTCGTCAAACGCTGGTTTATCTTCAAAATGAAGGTAACCCTGGTGAACTTCGATGCCGCGGAACTTGAAGTTTGATAATCCGCGTTTTCCGGAGACAGAAAGCGTCACGTTATCGTACGTGTCCTTGAGTTCATCCAGACGTCGTTGGCCTGCTCGCACAACGTTTCCGTTGTAGCCACCACAAAGCCCGCGATTTGCCGAGAGCACGAGGAGAGCCGCATTCTCGGTAGAATCACGGCTTTCAAGCAGTTGATGTTTAACCTCCGTCCCGCTATTCGCCAGATCTGTTACGACCTGAGTAATACGGCGTGTGTACGCAGTAGAAGCCATAGCACGATCCATCGCTTTCTTGAAGCGTGCGGTGGCGATGAGTTCCATCGTGCGCGTAATCTTCTTGATATTGCGAACGGACTTGCGTCGTTTATCTAATGCCCTGGCGTTTGCCATAGCTAGGATTCCTGTTTACGGTTTATTCGTCGTTGGATTCTTCAGCGTTTGATTCATCATCGTCTGCTGCTGCGTCATCAGCACCGTCATCTGCATCAGCACC
>CEQQ01016268.1_pt1 | contig 35767 bp, 36 predicted proteins | sample 531041 | NCBI WGS metagenome assembly CEQQ01 (sample SAMEA2621222, study PRJEB7988) | marine metagenome | biome: marine biome (ENVO:00000447); feature: deep chlorophyll maximum layer (ENVO:xxxxxxxx); material: "saline water (ENVO:00002010), including plankton (ENVO:xxxxxxxx)" | depth 150 m | reverse complement strand
GACGCATACGATCTACTATTACCTCTAAATGCAGTTCACCCATCCCAGAAATGACTGTTTGTCCAGTTTCATCGTCATAACGAACTCGAAAAGTAGGATCTTCTTCTCCCAATTTTTGTAGCGCAGTTCCCAGTTTATTCTGGTCATCTCTTGTTTTTGGTTCAACTGCAACAGCAATTACTGGTTCAGGAAAAGTAATCGATTCCAGAATCACTTGATTAGAAGGATCACACAATGTGTCGCCAGTAAACGTATCTTTTAAACCTATCGCAGCCGCAATCTCTCCAGCATACACGCGATCTACTTCCTCCCGTGAATTAGCATGCATCTTCATAATGCGACCCCAACGTTCACGATTGTTACGCGTGGTGTTCATGACTTGACCACCAGATTCTACGACACCTGAATAGACTCTAAAGAACAGTAATCTTCCCACAAAAGGATCCGCTACTACTTTAAATGCAAGAGCGGTAACTGGTTCTTCATCAGAAGCACTACGAAGGATTTCTTTTTCTGGATCTTTACTGTCTTGAGCAATAATCGCAGGAACATCCAAAGGAGAAGGTAAATATTCCACCACGGCATCTAATAAAGGCTGGACTCCTTTATCTTTCAAAGCAGATCCAGTAAAAACCGGTGTGATCGCATTTGAAATAGTTGCACGTCGAATGCCACCCTTCAAATCTTCTTCGCTAATATCTGAACCTTCAAGATATAATTCCATCAATTGCTCATCATTTTCAGCTACACGCTCTACCATTAAAGCACGCGCTTCCTCAGCAACATTTTGAAGATTAGTTGGAATTTCTCGATACTCTACTTCAAGACCATGATCGCCTATAAAGTATGAAGCCTGCATATTAATCAAATCTATTATGCCTTCAAATGCATCTTCTGCACCGATAGGAATTTGTATAGGGACTGGGACAGCAGCCAATCTGTCAGAAATCATCTCAACACACCGTTCAAAATCTGCGCCCATACGATCCATCTTGTTAACAAAACAAATTCGAGGAACAGAGTATTTATCGGCTTGACGCCAAACAGTTTCTGATTGAGGTTCTACTCCTGCAACGCCATCAAAAACGACGACACCGCCATCCAAAACCCTTAGAGATCTTTCTACTTCAACAGTAAAATCAACGTGCCCAGGAGTATCAATAATGTTAATTGTGTGATCAGCCCACTCACATGTGGTAGCCGCAGAGGTAATAGTTATTCCGCGTTCACGTTCTTGCTCCATCCAATCCATAACCGCGGTACCTTCATGAGTCTCACCTATCTTGTGAGAACGACCAGTATAAAAAAGAACACGCTCAGTTACAGTAGTTTTACCTGCATCAATATGCGCAATAATGCCAATATTTCTAACTTGATCAAGCACTCTAGAACGAGACATTTCTTCCTCTTTTTCGTTAGATTAAATCACCAACGATAATGAACAAAAGCCCTATTAGCTTCAGCCATCCGATGCACTTCATCTTTTCTTCTTACAGCATTTCCTGTGTTATTTGCTGCATCAATCAACTCGAGAGCTAAACGCTCAGTCATTGAACGCCCATTTCTCGCACGAGCTGCTTGTAATAACCATCTTAATGCAAGTGCTTGACGACGTTCCCCACGAATGTCAATAGGGACTTGGTAAGTAGCACCACCTACACGACGAGGACGAACTTCTATCACAGGGGTAACATTTCTAACGGCTTGTTCAAAGATGTCGATGCCTTGAGAGCCTGAGCGTTGTCCTGCTTCTTCAAAAGCACCATAAACGATTTTTTCAGCAACACTTTTTTTGCCATTTTTCATTACATTGTTTACAAATTTAGAAACAACAGCCGAATTAAATCTTGGATCGGGTACCACAGGCCTTAGTACTGCTTTATTTCGTCGCATTATTAAATCTTTCTAGTCCCGTATTTACTACGACTTTGCTTACGACCATCTACACCTGTGGCATCAAGGGCACCTCTAACAATATGATAACGAACGCCTGGTAAATCTTTTACACGACCGCCTCGAATTAAAACTACTGAGTGTTCCTGCAAGGTATGTCCTTCACCAGGTATATATGCTGTTACTTCAATACCATTTGAAAGACGAACACGGGCAATTTTCCTAAGAGCAGAATTCGGTTTTTTTGGAGTCACAGTACGCACTTGAGTACATACACCTCTTTTTTGAGGAGATCCTTTAGAAGAACGTCCCATCCTGTTACTTAACGTATTATAACGGAAACGCAAAGCAGGAGCTTTCGTTTTCTTACGAACAGGCTTTCTTCCTTTACGAACCAATTGACTAATAGTAGGCAATTGTAACCTCATTTACTCTAAAACTAGATTTATCAATAAACACAGCAAACGGCCGAATGGCGTGTAATGAGCCAAGACGTGGTTCCAAAAGTACGAAAACCACCGGTCCCCATCACTCAACGGCCATCGACCGTGACTGGACTATGCACCTATAAGAGGCGCGACCTATAATTTTACCTTGACTACGTGCTCTGTCAACAAACCTTGCAGACAATTATTTATGCAAATTCGATAACCTTAAAAGATTCCTGATATCTTACTTCATCATCTTTATTTCCATGAACAGTAGCAGCACCTCGTTCTTCAATCATTCTTTTTCTATATCGTTCCATAACCATAGCTTCAGTACGTCCACCCATTTGTGATTCGTGAGCTAAAATTGAGCGAACCTTAATGGCCATTACTGATGTAACATCTACTAAATAATCTGGACTATCTGTCCCCGCAAGTAGTAAAACGCTCGGACGATGGGGCGATAAATTCTCTCTTTTGTGTGACGGGTAAAATAAATGATCGTCTGCAGCAGGGTAAATTGCATCATACGTTGCTCTTCCTGTACGACGATGATCTCTATGATTAAAGCCTGAACGAAACCCATCCCAAGTGATTACTAAATCTGGACGATGTAATCTTATTTGGCGTACTAACAATCCTCTCAATTCATTAGAGTTTTCTATATAACCATCAGGAAACCCCATAAAGGTTGGATCTTCAGCACCAAGAATCTCAGCAGCATGTCGCTGCTCCTTTTCTCGCACAAAAGCTAATTGCTGAGGAGTCACAGATCCATCCTTTGTTCCTTTATTGCCACTAGTGGTAACAACAATATGAACTGACCAGCCCTTACTACTTAGCAATGCGACAGTACCTCCACAAACAAATTCATTGTCGTCAGGATGAGCCATTACGACCAGTGCACGTTTTTGCCCGCTGGCGGTCATGCGTTCAATTAAGTCTTCTGTTTGATTAGGCATATTTTTCTAACTGATACCATTCATAACTAACTCTATGCACCTGCTACCTCTGAAGTGATAGAAATTTTTGAACTCTCTTCAAGAAGTGATTGGAAGATATTACACAATTGTAACGCAACTGCATCCCAACTATAACTTTTCATATTTTCTACGCCTACACGACCAAATTCGTTACGTAGCATAGGATCACGAAGTAATAAGTTGATTTTTTCACCAAACTGATCAGAACATCCTGGTGGTATTAAAAATCCTGCACGACCATGTTCAACTGTTAATGCAAGGCCTCCAACATTAGAAGCTACTACTGGAACACCTGAAGCCATAGCTTCTACTGCAACAAGACCAAATGATTCAGAAAAAGAAGGGATAGCCACTACATCAGCTGCACGATAATAAATTGGTAGTTTTGAGTGATCAACAGAACCGATAAACTTAACTTTATGAGCAATGCCTACTCGTTTAGCAATATCTTTCAAACGAATAATCTCGGTGCTTGCTGCTTTGTCGCCTCCAATTATCACAAGTTGGCAAGACATTTCTTCATCAATATGCTGTATCGCGCGAATGAGAACATCCAAACCCTTAAGTGGCTCTACCCTACCAACTGCCAAAACAATTCTGTCTTCATCGAAAAAGTTCAACTTTTCTCTAGCTTGCTTTTGAGATCTTTCTTCAAAGAAGTCGGGACCTACTCCAAGGGGCACCACATTAATATTATTCGCTGGTACACCATAAATTATTTTCATTATCTCTTTCTCGTCGGAAGTGGCAGCTATAATCCCATCTAACTTACCGATCAATCTTCGCTCAGCTTCTAAGCGCTCCTGAGTTTCATTCTCTGAAGCTAAAGCTTCTATCTTGACTTCTGCGAGCGTGTGGAACATCCCAATATGTGGCACATTCCAATCATGCGCTAGGGTTTCCCCAGCTAGCATCGATAACCAATAATGTGAAAAAATGAGTTCGTAGTCATAATCAAAATTTTCAATAGCTTTTTTTACATTTACTGTGAAATTACTAATCCATAATGAAAGATCGTTTTTATTAACTGTTGTTGTAGGTCCTGCATCAATATTAAATAAACGTAATCCATCACCTAGATCCATTATTGAAGGAAGCTCTTGCTCTTCCCGTCTAGTAAAAATATCTACTTGAAAACCTTTTTCCACCAATCTTTTAGATATTTCACGTATGTAGACATTCATCCCACCTGAAACAGAACCACCCAAGGTAGCTAAAGGAGATGTGTGAAAAGACAACAATGCAATGCGAGGAAAATTATTCATAGTTCTTTATTCAAATAGTATTACTAGAATTGTATAAGACCTTATCTTTATAAAATTTTAAAATCATGTTTACTTCAACATTTTATATTCATCAAAATAAGCAGTTCGATCAATTCAAACCCAACACTTTTTCTAAAGAATTTATATTGGCAGCAGATTCCAACCGGGTAGTTTTAAGTTGTAGAGCAATCTCAGGATCTTTCAAACCATGCCCCGTTAATACACAAACCGCGGTTTTGCCTGAAAAATCAAATCCAGACAATTTATTTTTGATCAATCCAGCAATAGAAGCAGCTGAAGCTGGTTCACAAAAAATACCTTCCTCTTTGGCCAATAAACTATATGCTTCCATAATTTCATTATCAGTCACAGCTTCAATCTTTCCGTTTGAAGAATCTCGAGCTTCAATAGCCTGTGGCCATGATGCAGGGTTCCCTATACGAATTGCAGTTGCTATTGTTTCAGGATTTTTGACAATAATATTCTGTACGATTGGTGAAGCCCCTGCAGCTTGAAAACCCCATAATTCTGGAACAGATTCGATTATTTTTAAATCAAAATATTCCTTAAAGCCTTTCCAATATGCAGATATATTTCCTGCATTTCCTACAGGTAAGGCCAAAAAATCAGGAATATTACCAAGATCATCTATAATTTCAAATGCCGCAGTTTTCTGACCATCAATACGATCAGAATTCACTGAATTAACTAAAGTTACAGGATGATTATCAGCGAGTTCTCTTACGGTACGTAAAGCATCATCAAAAGAACCATCGAGAGAAACAATTTTTGCACCATATGCTACAGCTTGTACCAATTTACCCTGAGCTATTCTTCCTTCGGGAACAACTACAATTACATCAATTCCATGCTTTGAACCATAAGCTGCCGCCGATGCTGATGTGTTACCAGTTGAAGCACAAATAATTGCACGTGATCCAGATTCCACTGCTTTCGCTACGGCTAAAACCATACCTCTATCTTTGAACGATCCTGTCGGATTCATAAACTCAGCCTTAAAATAAAGCTCCTTTAAACCTAAGATATCTACAATTCGAGTTGATCTAATCAACGGTGTCGCACCTTCACCTAAAGTCACTAAAGGAGTATCCACAGTTATAGGTAACATGTCTTTGTAACGATCTAAAATGAATGATGAACCGTTTTGTAAAAAACTCAAATCGGAGTCTCCTGTATAGTTTCTTCTGTTTGCTCAGCCAGTTTTGTGACAAGTTCTTTAGCTAGGCGTAATTCTCGTTCATTTTCCTCGAATCGCTTTCGTCCACTTACAGCATCTGCAGCAATTTGATTATTGAGGACGTCTAACATCGAATTACGCAAAACTTCTAATCTTTCGTCAAATTTTTCTAGTACAGTTGAATTGACAAATTGACTCCTAGTAAGCCTTCTTTGCTCATCTTCAACAAGTTGAATCATCGTTTTGAATATATCTAAAGTTTTTTCAAAATCTATCAATCTTTTTTCATGCCTAGACTGCATCGATTTCTGATTAGTTAGCAATTCAATAATATCTTTCTCCGTAGAGTTTGCTAATTTTAATTGTGCCTCAATCTCTCCTATTCTCTGCTGAGTGATTTCAATCAACTTTTGACTATCTGACATTGCTTTTTGTTCATTTTCGAGAAATTCTAATCTCTTTTCCGATAAATCAATGAAGTCTTGACTCTTACTAAATCGGTTACTAAATATTGCAAGTTGTGTAGTAATATCATCTATTTTTGCGTTTATTGAACTATTAGTTATCTTAATAGAAGTGCTATCTTCTGTAGAAGAATTGTATCGATCAGTAAATAATTTATACTGTTTTTCATTTTCATCAGAAATCTCAGCTGCCATTTGAAACAAGCTTTGGACATCAGCCGAAATTTGATTTCGATAAACAGAAAACTCATCCCAGGCTTTTTTCATCTCTTCTTGTATTAAGGAGTCTTTTCTTGTCTGCTGTTGGAGTAAATTAAATTCCCTTGAGAAAGCCTGCACATTTTCAAGTAATTTCGCATTCTGTTGATTCTGATTCTTTATTTCATCAATTTCTGCTCTTAGACTCTCCAGATCAAAACTGATCTTTTCAACTAAGAGCTGTACCCCTTGTAAATTACGAGAGAGTTCAGCAAGACGCACCACATTAATAGGATTAACACTATTAGCCTCTTCTACCACTAGACTTCCTCAACTCCATCTATGGGGAAAATGTTACCTACTTCTTGTACTGCATTTATTTTTTTAACATGCTCGATAGCAGAAAGAATTGCACTTTCATGTGCCAAGTGAGTAGTTAATACCAATTCTACAGTATCACCTACAGAAAATTCACCAGACTGAATCATTGAAGCTATACTCACTCCCTGATTACCTAGCGACTGAGCTATTTCTGCTAAAACACCTACTTGATCCTGAACTATCAATCGCAAGTAATAACGGGACTGTACATTACTTTTAGATTGAACAGACATAGATTTTAAAGAGCCACGGCTAACAGAATACGAACCTCTATCTAAATGATTTCGCACTAATTCCAAAACATCTGCTAATACAGCACTTGCCGTAGGTTGAGAACCGGCCCCAGGACCCACAAACATAACTTGATCTATCAAATCACCTTCTATTTGAATAGCATTGAGAACGCCATCAACCTTTGCAAGTGGTTTATTTAAATTAATCAACGTAGGTTTTACTGATACTGAAATACTCTCATCCATTAGACGTGCCGTGGAGAGCAGCTTAATTGTATAACCTAGATCATGCGCATATCGAAAATCCTGTTCTGCTACAGATCTTATACCCTGCCGATCAATAGAATAAGGATCTACGTCAAAACCAAATGCTAAACTACATAAAATTGCTAATTTATAGGCTGCATCTATCCCTTCAACATCAGATGAAGGATCTGGCTCCGCGTATCCTAAGCTTTGAGCTTCTGACAGAGCTTTTTCAAAAGAAATATCTCCTTCAGACATCTTCGTTAGAATAAAATTTGTCGTCCCATTAATAATTGCTGTCACAGAAGTTAACTTATTAGCACCAAAATCTCGCATCAATGGCCCTATTATTGGAATTCCGCCACCAACAGAAGCTTCGAAAAAAATCGCCACATTGTTCTTGTGTGCAACTTCCAATAATTCTGCGCCGTGTTTGGCCATAACCTCTTTATTGGCTGTAACCACATATTTGCCAGCTTCTAAACACTTCTTTATATACTCGCAAGCCGGTTGCTCATTCCCCAAAACTTCTATTACGATTTGAATTCTTTTATCAGAAATTACTTCATCAATTTCTGAAGTTAACTGAGAATTACTCAACCCAAGACGTTTTTTATTAATGTCGCGAACAAGAACTTTAAGAAGTTCAAGTTCATTATTTGTTAGATCGAAATATCTGTCCTTTAATTTCGGTAGCGCATTTACTACTCCACCACCAACATTACCTGCTCCAAGCATTCCTATACCGATCTTTTGTCCCATACTAAGGCCTTCCAAATGCTGTGAAAGTATCGATTACTTTTTCATCAATTAATACTTGCTGATCAGGACTCATATTTTCATCGACCAGTATTGTCTGCTGAATTGATTCAATCCAATTACTCATACGAACTTTGCCAATCAATGCCATATTATCTGAAGAAAATTCTCTATCATCACTTTTTTCAAAAATTTTATATACTTCAAAAAATAATCCCCGATCGATTAATTTCGTATATCCACCAACTTCTGTCGAGGTTAGTGCAGATAGAATTTTCTTAGGTAATACATCGGCAGGAATCCAGCCCACAACAGGATCAATAAGTGAAGTATCTGAAAATAATTGGTTGACAGCGCTATCATCTTCTAAGTCCAAACCTTCCAATTCAGCAAAAAATCTTTCTCCTTCAGATCTATTACCCATTCTCGCAACCATCAAATTATAGTGTGTTCCTTGTACTTCTACCTGACCCAAAAAATGGGAATACAATCGATCCCGATAAATTTGCTCAGAAAATATTTTTTCATATAAATCACGGTCTGTTTTATATTCTTTTAGATATTTTGTAATGGCATCATCTAAAAGGCTCTGTTTTTCAACAGAATACATATTATCACCTTGAAACGGCACATTATGCTGATTCAACAGAGCAAAGTCGATCTCTTCCAAAGTTACTTGAGGAATTAGAAGCGAATGAAATTGCTTAATCACTTCATCGACTTTTAAGCGTTCAATAACCGAAATTGCAATACCACGAGGAGTATCGATTTCAATTTGACCATCACGTGTATAGTAAATTCCTCGATCGATAATATCTTCTACAGTATAAGTTTGATTATCAATAGTCAGAACGACAGATCGAGGCTGCAGATAGTAAGCAGTAAATGCACTGTAAGCGACAATCAATAACACAATTCCTATTACTAAACTGCTACCTAGTATTATCTGAAAATTACGCTTTTCCTCAGCTTTTTTTGCATCAGATTTTTGCTTATAAGCTCTGCCTAATTCATTACTCATATGAATCAAGTCCTCTATTACCTATAAGATGGATATACTAACTTTGTGAGCTAACGTCGCTGTGGCATAGGTCTACCCACAGAAACACCACTAACTCGAATATGTTCTGATGTATAAGGAAGCAGAGCCATATGTCTAGCTCGCTTAATAGCAATAGTAATTGCCCTCTGGCACTTTGCACCGCAACCTATCTTACGAGCGCTTTCTATTTGGCCATGTTCATTCAAAAAACGCTTCAAAATATCAATGTTCTTGTAATCAATAACCAGAGGCTTCCTGTTACAAACTTCACATCTGCGTCTAGAGCCTCTTCGAGGGCGGTCTTCACGATCATCCCGATCCCGGTATTCTGTCATATCTTCTCCTAGTCAATATCTAAAATGGTAAATCGTCTGGATTGATTTCTGCCCCGGAATCTTCATTTTCTGGTAATCCCGCAGAAAAATTACTTCCAGATTCAGAGTCATCTCCTCGCGAACCCAAAAATTTTACTTCATTAGCGACAAGTTCTGTGCGATACCGTTTTTGCCCATCTTGACCATCCCAAGAACGGGTTTGCATACGACCTTCAACATAAACTTGTCGACCTTTTAATAAATATTGAGCACATGTTTCTGCTAATCGATTCCAAGTCACGATCGAAAACCATTCTGTTTCTTCAACGCGTTCTCCATCTCTGCTAAACGTTCTGGAAGTTGCAACGTTAAAAGTAGTTACAGCACTTCCATTAGCTGTATATCGCATTTCCGGATCTGCACCAAGCCGACCAATAATCATCACTTTATTTAACATAACCACACCTCATGTAGCTGAGGGAAATTAACCTGACTTTTCTTCAGAGTCTGATTCACTATCCTCAATTGCCTCAGATACCTCTTCTTCAGAGTCTGATTCACTATCCACAATTACTTCAACAGAATTCTCTTCCTGACTGTTTTCATCATCAAATTCTGCACTTTCATTATCTTGCGACTCTTGAGGATCTTTTACAACACCTTCATAAGGAATGATTCCTTTGATTAGTAAATGTCGCAACACATCTTCAGAAAGATTCAATTGAGATTCAAGTTCAAAGCCGACTTCAGGTTGAGCATTAAAAGTAGTTAATACATAAAATCCTTCTAAATTTTGCCCAATTGGATAAGCAAGTCGTCGCCTGCCCCAACGATCTACAGTAATTACTTCACCAAAATTATTAATAATACTGGAAACATTATCGACAAAAGCATCAATATCTTGCTCAGAAAGACGTGGATGCAAAACATACATTAATTCATAATCGTTCATAGGTTCCTCGCTGACCTCGGTCATTGAAAATATCATTTCAATAAAATTGCAGATATTCTGATCAGCAACAGCGTACTTTTAAAGTATTAAGTACTGCTGTTGAGTAATTGATTTTAGCAGCAGATTTGTGTTGAGCAACATTTTCAAATCAAACTTATTATCTTCCAACTCCAGGTGCTGCAAACTCAGAACATAATTTTTCGACTTCAACACGTATTGAACCCAATATTTGAGGATCATCATGATTCTCAAATACGCGCAAAATTAATTCACCAATCTGTTTCATCTCATTACTACCCATACCTCGGCTTGTTATAGCCGGAGTACCCATTCGAACACCTGAACCGATAGTAGGAGGATTAGGATCAAAAGGAATAGTATTGTAATTCGTAACAATTCCAGCAACTTCCAAAGCTTCAGCTGCAATTTTTCCTGTCAGACCCATCGGGGTAACATCCACTAAAACAAGATGCGTTTCCGTACCACCTGAAACTAATCGTAGGCCACCAATCTCAAGTGTATTAGCTAAAGTATTTGCGTTAGAAACAGTATCATGCGCATATGTTTTAAATTCTTGAGTACTAGCCTCGGACAACATGACTGCCTTACCCGCAATAATATTCATCATCGGCCCTCCTTGAGATCCAGGAAAAACACCTCTGTCTACTCTTCTGGCATAATCTTGATCACAAAGTATCATCCCACCTCGAGGGCCCCTGAGCGTCTTATGCGTTGATGAGGTTACTACATGAGCAAATCCGGAAGGGCTAGGGTGTGCTCCACCTGCAATGAGACCAGAAATATGGGCCATATCAGCCATCAATATTGCATCAACTTCATCTGCAATTTCTCTGGCACGCGCAAAATTAATTTGTCGAGGATAAGCAGTAGCGCCAACAACTAGAAGCTTGGGCCGATGTGATTTTGCTATATCAAGCATGGCATCGTAATCAATTATTTCAGTTTCACGATCCACACCATAACTCACAAAATTGTATAATTTCCCGCTCGCATTTACTGGATGGCCATGTGTTAGATGACCACCAGCATCTAATTGCATACCCATAACTGTATCTCCAGGTTTTAGCAAGCCTAAATAGACAGCCATATTCGCCTGCGTACCAGAATGAGGTTGCACGTTAGCATGAGCAAAATTAAAAACTTCTTTTGCCCGATCACGAGCTAAATTTTCGGCTTCATCAACAATATCATTACCTTGGTAATATCGAGCTCCGGGGTAACCTTCAGAATATTTATTAGTTAATATACTTCCTACAGCGTCCATGACAGCCATGCTCGCATAATTCTCAGAAGGAATCATTTCTAATACATTGTTTTGACGAACATTCTCACGTGAAATAATATCTGAAATCACTGGATCTACATTATGTAGTTTTTTATTCATGTTGCTCATTCCTCCCATTCTACTCTTCTATACTCCAAACCCAATCATTTAGTAACATCAGATCGCCAGAAACCAGAGAATGACCTCCGATTATTACAGGTACTGGTGAATTACTTGCTGCCTTAACGAGATTTTTTAAACTTGAATGTTTTATTTCATGATATTTCAGTAAATCTGCATTAAATCTATCTTCTGTAGATGTTTCCCATTGTAGATGTGCCAACACCGGTCTTATATCGATAAATGCCGCATCACATAACATAGGTATCCATTCCATAAAACACTGATCCGGGCCAACACTCTCTATTACTTGACCCAATAATGATCTAGCCCTTGCTATACCAAAGTGACCTGCAGCGCTCATTCCTCTTTCTTCAGACAACACACGAACTCTACATGCCGTTTCCTTTTCAAGGTATTGCCATGTGCGCGAACTAACTCTCCCGCTCACAAAGATCTGCTTATTGGAATCTTTTAAGACTTGCGCTGCATCTGATAAAAAATAGGATTTGCCATGCCATTTAGCAATTGATTCTCTTAAGAGTGGACCTCCTGCAGACGCGCAATCTAATACAAGCAAGTCCAATGGGGAATCAATATTAAATTGTGTGGTAGTATTTCGAGGCAATTCTTCTATACGAACATCTAATTCTTCTTTTAGAGAACGTGGAACTTCATTGTCAGTTTTTGGTATTTGAGATAACTGGGAAAATGCACTACACGAATTAAGTGCAAATAAATCTGCAGAAAAATAATTATTCGTTATACAAGTTAAGTCTTTCGAATTAAGTTTTTCTTTTAAATCAATCAGATCATTGACGCCAAACAATGGAGCAGATCCGGAGCCAATATACACAAATTGTTCACATGAAGATTGCAATAATATCTCTTGAAGACGTTTGCCAAATTGGAATTGTTCATTAGGATCATCGAGTGATAGCTCAACACCTGCAGGAACTGATTGTTCAACTAATTTATCAGTTCCTAATGCAATATATTCAAAACAATTAGCTTCCAACGCCAGATTGAGAAGGTCACAAGCTGCAGCTTCAAGAGATCTACGCAAATCCCCCTCCACATTATCGAATGCAAAACCACCGAGCATTACAATTAGTGCTGTACTTTTTACCTTTTTTTCAAATTTGGCCAAAACAGAAACCCTTATACGCTAAAACTTGATTAACATAGTACCTTCTACGAGCAAGCAAGATACGATACTCACATGAATCAAACAATAAATCCAAAATATCCTAGAATCGCTAGTCGCTTTTCTGCTCTTACTTTCAATGATTTTCGACTGTTAATTATTATGCAAATTATATCTAGTATGCGAATGCCAATTATTTTCGTAACACAATCATGGTATGTAGCAATTACTGTACCGGAAAATCAGAGACTCTTAGCATTGGGAATCCTTTCTGCATTACGTGGTATCGCATTTTTAGGCTATGCATTGTTTGGAGGTACTTTTGCTGATCGATTCCCTAGAACTAGAGTTATATATGTTAGTCATTTCGCAGGACTCTTCAGCGTACTAATTATAGGAGGGTTGCTCCTAATACCTATTGTAAATAACGGAGAAGGCTTATGGCTTCCTGTAATGATGATCCTTTTTGCAACTTTCGGAATAATTAATGCGCAGGATATGCCTACTCGAACAGCAATGATCAGAGATACTGTACCTGAACCTCTATTACCACAAGCAATTACATTACATCAGTTAGCAATGTCCATTGGGCTACTGATTGCAGCACCTTTGGCAGGTTTTTCAATTGATTATTTTGGTTTTGCAGCCACTTATCTAATTGCAGGTCTTACACATATCGCAGTTTTAATTGCTGTCAGAAAAATGTCTGTGCTTTCAGCGGCAGATCCAGAAGCATCTAGTGATTCAATAATAAAAAATCTTCAACAGGGACTTATATCCTTAAAAATTAATCCTGTTGTTCGTTGGACTATCCTCTCAAATTGGGTTGTAACGTCCTTAGGATTAAGTGTGATGGGTGGATTGATTGCTGCATGGATTAATGATGTCCTCATGCTAGAGGCGTCCGACTGGGGAATAATGATTATTTTTTGGGGTGTTGGAGGTGTTTTTGCCTCTACCTGGCTTAGTTGGAAGAATAATTTACAACATCTTGGCCTGTGGTACCTCGGTGCATGCACATTAATGGGCTTATCCATACTTGGTTTTTCTATTACGAGAATAGTATTACTTGCATTCATTTTAAATGGGATCGTTGGTTTTTCTTACCAATTAATATTAACGCTCAGTGTGGATATCATTCAACGAGAAGTTCCTAACCGTCTGATGGGAAGAACAGTTGGGATATTAATGTTAGCAAGTGGAATAATGCAAATTGTTGGGATATTTGCTGGTTTGCTAGCACAAAATTTAGGAATAGAGACTATTTACTTAGCGGCAGGATTTGCGACAATTTTATTCTCGATAGGATTGATTCTATTTCAACGACCTTTGAGAAGCGTTACATAATCTTTTTACATGATTTTCTAAACATATATACTTAACATACTGAAATAGGGGAAAACAGTGAAAATAACTATCCAACTTTTCGCAGGGTTAAAAGACATCGTAGGCTCAGATATCACTGAAAATTTTGATCAAGAGTCAATATCAGTTGCCGAACTTCGCCAACATCTAGAGCAAAATTATGAAAAACTTCGTCCATATTTATCTGGTGTGGCAATAGCGATCAATGAAGACTACGTCCTTGATGATAACATTGAACTTCATGATGGAGATTCGGTTGCATTAATTCCACCAATCGCTGGAGGAGCAAATCCTAGTTTTCTCATCACTAAGCAAATTTTACAGCCTCCCACAATAAAAAAACTGGTGGCAACTCCGTCAAGTGGTGCGATTGTAATATTTGAAGGTGTCGTTCGAAATTTACATGAAGGTCGCAGGGTACTGCGTCTAGAGTATGAAGCTTACGATACAATGGCCCTAAAACAACTCGAATTAGTCGGGGATGAAATTCTATCCCAATTCGTTAATAGAGAAGTTCATAAAATAGCTATACACCATAGAATAGGTATGCTGGAGATTGGTGATATATCTCTTTTAGTTGCTATATCTGCAGCACATCGAGCTGATGCATTCGAAGCGGCAAATCTTGCAGTAGATCGAGTCAAAGAAACCGTCCCAATATGGAAAAAAGAATATGGGCTAAATGGAACAATGTGGCAAGAGGGTATCTTACCAAAACCTGTCACAAAATAACAATTTTAGATTATTTTGGTACCGCCTATCCTATAATCAGGAGCAGTAATCTCGTAAACAGTAGAAATCTGAATATCAGCCAGTCGTGAAGCAATCCGAGGTTGTATATCACCTAACTTACAGTTCGTTGTAATAATTGTTGGTGATTTTTTCAGATGGCGATAATTGACTAATTGATACAGTTTCTCTTCAGCCCAACTACTAGAATTTTGAGCGCCCATATCATCAAGGACTAAAAGTGATACTTCCTTCATTTTCCGAAATTTAACTTCAAAATTATTTGAAGAAAAATTGTTAAAAGTAGCTCTGAAGTCATCCAATAAATCCGGAACATTAGCAAATGCTACATCTTCACCTTGCAAAATTCTGTAACCAGTAATCGCAGCGGCTAAATGTGTTTTTCCACATCCATTTCCACCCAAAAAAACCAACCACCCCTCAGGTTTTTTTGACCAATGCATTGCAAGTTGCAACACACCTTCTAAATTTTTCCTATGCTCACCTTTAAGTCCACGAGCTTTTGGATCAAAATTATCAAATTGAAATTGTTTAATTTCATTAGATTCCATTGCACCAGTTGTTGTTAATAAAGAAGTACTTCCAATCCCTAAATTAACTACTTGAGATATTCCGGGATCTAATAATTTAGTCATAATTCTAGATTCTGTGTCGATAGTAACTTCTCGACAAGTAAAAATAGTTGCGTTTTTAGCATCAAATCGGTGAGTAACAATTTGCATTAATTTTTCTTCGGCCCAATTCGTAAAAGAATAACTTCCAAGATCATCAAGGACTAACAAAGGTGCTTCTTTATATTTTTCAATAATATCGTTATATTGTGTTTCGTTTTCATCATCATAAGTTGATCGTAATTCATCGAGAAAATCAGCAACATTAGCAAAAAGTCCAGGTTCGCCATTTTCTATTAATCTAGTTACCACTGCTGCAGCAAGATGTGATTTCCCCACACCATGTGCACCTGTAATAACTAACCATCCCACAGGGTATTCAGCAAAGTGTTCGATTAATTCTACTGCTTCACGATATCTCCCCTGATCGCTCGGTTGAATTAATCTTCCTGTTCTATCTATATCTTCAAAAGATCTATTTTTCAATGGGCCCAGTTGTGAATACCTTTCAAGTCTATTTTTGCGTGTTTGATCATTTTCATAAAGTGAACAAACACACGGCTCTACTTTACCAAATTTTGGATCTGCCAAATCTTTAGTAACCCTAACAAACCGAGCATCAGAGCAAATTATGCATACTGCTCTGTCTTCCATTTCATCAAGTTTATTAGTAGAGCTATTGTCTCCTATAGAGATGGCTGTACGGATCGGTTGATTCATTATTTCGCCAATTTGTTTCATCATTTCGTCCTTCTTTATTCCAACGTTTTAGAATTGCATCTACATACCTCCAAGAACGTGCATTATTAGTAGATGCCAGATTTAATGCTTCTATAATCCATTCCGTTGGATATATACCCTCAGCCTCTCTAATTGCTTCTGCAATTGCAGGAGTAACAGTCCCGATTTCCTGTTCATAGGCAATAATTGGAGTTGTTTTATCCAACTTAATTGCTGTGGCAATTTGTGAATCTTCAGAAAAAGAAAGAGTTCCCATATGTATTTGTTGGTATTGCCTTCTTCCGCCTTCATTATTCAAAAAATACAAAAAATCATGTTGATTTAAGTGACATTCAAGCAAAGCACCTGCTTGTACTCCTCTATCAAGTGCTTCTTTTATTTGAAAACGATAGGTATCTTCTGATAATGCTGCCCTTAAGGATGTTTCATTAACTAACTCTTCAAAACTAACAGCACGTATACGTCCTGATTTGCGAAAAATCATATAAATTACATGCAACACAACTCGGATCTCTACACCTCTGTTTAGAGTCGGCATTAACTCATTAAAAAACTCTACTGGAATGGCTACAGCCTTTGATCCTGTACGAAAGCCTTCGAATCTTATATTTTTCTCATTATTATCACTCATCAATTAACTGGCCCCAAGGGATCATTTTCTAAATGTGATGTATCGGATCTTAATAACAAATCTTGAAAACTAGCTGTTTCAGGTACGAAACGAATCGTTACAGTCCCTGTGGGACCATTTCGATGTTTAGCAATAATGACTTGAGCTAACCCTGTAGGATGCTGTGATCCTGGAGCAGTAGGGTTTTTATCTTGCCACTGTTCAGCTTGTAAATAGACATCTTCTCTATAAATAAACATCACAATATCTGCATCTTGTTCTATAGCACCTGATTCTCGAAGATCAGAAAGCATAGGGATATGAGGTTGACGACTTTCAACAGCTCGTGACAATTGAGCTGCAGCCATGACCGGGACATTTAATTCACGCGCAAGTTCTTTAAGAGATCTTGAAATATGGCTAATTTCATTAGCACGAGTATCCGCGCGACCACTACTTTGGAGAAGTTGAAGATAGTCAACAATTACTAAATCTAAACCAAACTCAGCTTGCAAACGTCTACATTTTGCCCGAATTTCAGAAACCGAAAGCATCGCTGAATCATCAATGAATATAGGTGCACTAGATAATTGTCCATGTGCATTCATTACTCGAGATTCTTCTTCCTCACCATGACGCCCAAGTCTAAGTCTAGACATTTTTACGCCTGATTCAGCTGACAACATTCGCATTGCAAGTTGTTCACCATTCATTTCTAAGCTGAAAATCGCAACAGTACCTTGACTGCCTATAGCGGCGTTTCTTGCAAAATTTAGCATAAGTGAAGTTTTTCCTACTCCAGTTCGAGCAGCAAGAACAAGCAAATCACCTCTCTTGAAACCTCCTAAAAGTTCATCCAGATCCATAAAACCAGATCTAATAACAGTATCGATTTCTTCTTCATCGGAAGGAACTTCTAGAAAGTCATCGAGTAATTCTCGAAGTCTTCTAAAGTCACCCGAAGCTTCGGCAGAACGAAGATTAAGTAAGAGAGCTTCAGATTCTCTAATTACATGAGAAACATCTGAACCCCCAGCATTTGCAAGCTGTGCAATTTGTCCAGCAGTTTGCATAAGCCTACGATATAAAGCATCACGAGCAATTATACGTGCATGAGATTCAACACCTATAGCCGTAAAATATTTACCAGCTATCTCTTGTAGGTAAGTTTCGCCACCCACTATTTCTAGTCTATCTAAACGGAGTAATTCATGTGCTACGGTTGGAATTGTAATGGTCTCATTACGATCAGCTAACTGGAGACATACTTCATAAATCCAACCATTGTGCTCCCGAAAAAAATCATTAGGTTGAATAATTGGCACAATTCTCGCATACGCATCATTGTCCAAAAGTAGTGCAGCAATAACCGCTTCCTCAGCACTTATATCATGTGGAGGAAGACCAGATTTCTGAGTTTGAGAATTTCGAGGAATTTGAGCAGGAACATTATCTAAAACCATTTAACATTCCCTCATCGAAAAAGAGGGCTATGCAAGTCTTAATACCTAAAACGTAGTATAGAATAACAACAAAATTTGACTACGAGTTGGTGGTTTCCTCCGCAGAAGTATCGACCTGTAACCCATCACCTAGAGATTGGTCCGACTCCAACGCAACATCGGCGTTTAGATCTACTTCAGATTGCTCATCAGTAGTTACTTCAGATATATCAGATGCTTCAGAAGTATCAAACTCAGATTCAGAATTCTGATTCCGAAGTTCTTCAATTGCAGCTTCAACACCTTGCGGGGCTTCAGCATCAACAACAACTACTTCCAAATCCGGTAAAACAGTGCGTGATAACCGGACAGGCACTTTATATATACCAACGCTCCTAATCACCTCAGGTAGCAATACACGACGTCTGTCTAGTTCTTCGCCAAGAATCTCCCCAGCCTTCTCGGCGATGTCTGCACTGGTGACTGAACCATACAAACGTCCTTGCTCTCCAACGCGAACTTCAATGATGAGCAATTTGCCTTCGAGCTTGCCAACAAGCTCTTTAGCATGCTCGTCTTGAATTCGTTGCCTTTCTTCCTCGATTTCACGTAGCTTTTCAGCACGTGCGAGAATTTCAGGAGTTGCCGGAGCCGCAAGGCCCTTGGGCAACAAATAATTCCTAGCATAACCTGGGCGAACAGTTTTCACCTCACCCATACTACCGGAACCTTCAACGGTTTCCAAAAACACGACTTTCACGTCAAATGACCTTTCATCGTGTCGGAGCCGGACTAACACTATTATCAGTGAATAGACACGATCCAACTATTGAGTTATCAAGAAAGCGATCCACAGCTTATCAGTAACTATGAAAAATTTACTAAAATCTTCCACTATTACACAAATTTACGTGGACAACTTTGATCTACCAATGCTTGATTAAAACTTTGCCAGAGTAGATGTACATTCCCCGCTTGCACAAACAACTAACAACTACTCACTAATACTAGAGATTCCATTATAGAACACATGTTCTATATGTCAAGTATCCCCACTACTGCATTCAGTTCACCACAAGAATTCAATTCAATCAAACCAATTTTGTTGCAATTTAAGAGTCTAACAATCTATGGAGGCCTTCTTCGTATTCTTCACGCATCTCACTGATAGACAAATCAATCGGTCCCAATTGAAATCTCTCACCATGTGCTCGACCAATAACTGAAAACAGGATGTTCGAATCTTGCAACATTTTTTCCAAGAATGACAGCGAATCTTGCGAATCAGTTGCAATTATAAATCTAGATTGAGCTTCACCAAATAAACTAGCATCTACCCTAGACCCACAATCAATCTGTCCTGCTTCTAAACCCAAGGATGCAGCAAGAGCCATTTCTCCCAATGCAATAGCAATACCACCCTCAGAACAATCATGAGCAGCAGTAAGTAATTTTGCTTTATGTGCATCCAAAATAAATTTTTGGACTTTGACTTCATAATCTAAGTCAATAAAAGGCTTTCCTGCTGTAAACCCTAGTTTTTGTGTGGCATATTCTGATCCTGATAGTGATTCAATACCCTGCGCCAAATCAGCCCCAATCAAGATAAGAATGTTGTTCTCTCTAGGGGCAATAGTAAGTGAATCTTCCGAACTATCACTAACTCCCAACATGCCAATGGAAGGAGTAGGCAATATTTGGCCTACTGGTGTCTCATTATATAGAGATGCATTACCCGAAACGACAGGCGTACCTAATTTACGGCAAGCATCAGAAATACCCAATACAGCTTGTTCCAACTGATAAGCGACTGAAGGTTTTTCTGGATTGCCGAAATTCAAACAATCTGTAACTGCAACTGGACGAGACCCAGTTGCCACTATGTTACGAGCTGCTTCAGCAACTGCAATTGAAGAACCTACTCGAGGTTCAAGAGCTACCAAACGCGCATTACAATCTGTGGTCACAGCAATACCTTGCTTAAGACCTTTTATTCTTAAAACAGCAGCGTCACCACCAGGCAAGACCACAGTATTATTCAGGACTTGATGATCGTATTGTCTGTAAATCATTTGCCTACTTGTAATATTTGAATTGCCCAGAAGATTGAGCAATTCCACCCCGGGGTTTTTCACATCAGGAATTACACTCAAATCTTGATTATGTAAATCATCCAATTCTGAAGGACGCATAGTGTTTGGAGAATACATGGGAGGATCTGTAGGTATAGCGACAGGCATTCGTGCAACTACCTCTTTGCCTTCACGAATTGTGACATGTTCATCATCTGTTACATAACCGATTACATCGGCACGAATTTCCCATCGACGAAACAAATGAATAACATCATCCAAGTGTTCTTTTTTAGGAATTACTAACATACGTTCTTGAGACTCAGAAAGCATGACTTCATATGCTGTCATCTTTTCTTCTCTTCGCGGAACTAATGTGACATCAATATCAATTCCAGTACCCGCACGAGAAGCAGCCTCGATTGCACTTGACGTAAGTCCAGCTGCACCTAAATCTTGCAATCCAACTATCCAATCATTATGTTCTTCGGCTAATTCAACACAAGCTTCAAGTAAGAGTTTTTCTAAAAATGGATTCCCTACCTGAACTGCAGGACGCATCTCTTCAGCATTTTCATCCAACTCAACAGATGCAAATGTTGCTCCATGGATTCCATCACGACCCGTGTCTGCTCCAACTAACAGCAATGGATTCCCTGGGCCAGAAGCACTTGCAGAAAGTAAATTTTCTACTCGACCTATACCCACACACATTGCATTAACTAATGGATTACCTGAATAACTTTTATCAAATTGCACTTCACCACCAACAGTTGGGACTCCAATACAATTTCCATACCCACCAATGCCAGAAACCACACCATTAAATAAGTATTTATTATTGCGATCATCAAGTGGGCCAAAGCGTAATGAATCCAACAACGCTATAGGCCTCATCCCCATCGCAAATATATCGCGCAATATCCCACCTACGCCGGTAGCGGCACCCTGGTATGGTTCAATGGCTGATGGATGATTATGTGACTCCATTTTGAACACTGCACACCATCCATCTCCAAGATCAATAGCACCAGCATTCTCTTCACCTGTTTTTGTCAATATCGTTTCACCTTCAGTCGGAAAATGATGAAACAAGGGCTTCGAGTGTTTATACCCACAATGTTCAGACCAAAGGGCACCGACTATCCCTACCTCTAATTCATTAGGTTCACGATTAAGCATATCCACCAGACGATCATATTCATCTCTGGTCATTGCAACTTTTTGAAGCAGTTCAAAATCCATTTAACCTAACATCCTGAGTAATACAATTATATAATGTCCCTACAAATACTCTTCTAAAAGTGATAGCCAGATTTGATTGCCATCCTCACTGCCAAGTAACTGCTCACAGGCCCTCTCTGGATGAGGCATCATACCTAAAACATTACCTCCATTATTTATAATTCCAGCAATATTTCGGGAGGAACCATTCGGATTCGAACTTTGGTTAACCTCACCCATTGCGCTAGAATATCGAAAGGCAATACGATCTTGTTCTTCTAACAAATTCAAGGTTCTCTCATCAGCATAGTAATTACCTTCTCCATGAGATATTGGTATCTGCAATGCATAGTTAGAACTTATATTTTTTGTAAATGGAGAATCACTACCAGGTAATAAGTATGTATCTTCACATCGAAATTGTAATGACTTATTGCGAACAAGGGCACCTGGTAAAAGTCCTGACTCACAAAGTATTTGAAAGCCATTGCAAATACCAATCACCAAACCTCCCTTTGCAGCATGCGATCGGACGCCTTCGATAACAGGTGAAAATTGAGCAATAGCACCACATCGCAGATAATCTCCATACGAGAATCCCCCAGGGAGTACTACAAGCTCATCCTTAGCAAAGGATGATTCGCGATGCCAGACCTTTCTTACATCTATCCCAATATTCTGCAATGCCCAAGTACAGTCACCATCACTCCATGTCCCGGGAAAAACGACTACTGCTGCTTTCATCATGTCACTCGCTCACTCTGAATTTTTGTTATTTCTACCTCTAGCTTCAAGTTCTTGCACTGACGGTTCTGGATATTCAACACGCGGATGATAGACAGCCTCCAAAGTACTAATATAACTTTCACGCACAATACTCAGATCAGATAACGAAATAGGTGACTCCTCAAATTCATTTTCATCAATACGTTCTCTAAAGGCCTCAATAACGATTTCTCTAATTTTAGCAGAACTGCGATCACTACTCGCTCTTGTAGCTGCTTCACAACTGTCAGCAAGCATAACCAGCACTACTTCACGCGACTGTGGTTTTGGCCCTGGATATCTAAATAGTGACTGATCTATATCGGAATTCAACTCTACAGCTCTCCTATAAAAATAAGCAACCAAGCGTGTACCATGATGCTGTTCAATAAACTGAATCAATACTTCAGGAAGACCATTACGCCTAGCTGTTTCCACCCCTCCTGTAACATGTTGCAAAATAACACGTGTACTTTGAAGTGGATCTAACCCTTCGTGTGGACTTTCTTCATTAGCATTGTTTTCAGCAAAAAAGCTAGGAGAGCCTAACTTTCCGATATCGTGATAATAAGCTCCCACACGTGCTAGTAAAGAGTCAGCACCTATCCGATCCGCAGCTCTTTCTGCCAAATTTCCTACAAGAATAGAGTGTTGGAAAGTCCCCGGGGCTTCATCCTGTAATCGCCTTAAGAGTGGCCTGCTCAACTGAGCGAGCTCCATCAATTCAACACGTGTAATAATTCCAAATGGACGACTTAATAAAATAAATGCACCAACGACTAATAACGCAGTTAGCAAACCACCTAGAAGTGAGGCTCCGGCAATCCAAATTAAATCTGTATAACCTTTATCAGGATCTATTAGCCAAAATGGCAGTATCCCCAGAAGAGAACCACCGCATGCTGCAAACCCTGCAGTTAAGAATCTTTGAATCCTATCTGCACGTGTGGCGATAAAAATTCCTGCTAACGAACTAACTATAGTTGCCGAAGCTAGCTGTGCAACTTGTAAAGGACTGGCAATTCCTAACATTTCAGATCCAGGAAGATAAACTTGTATAAAAATTACCACTACAGTAATCAATAGAGTAGCAATGATAGCTGTCGCTAAATCCAGTAAAACAGCTATTGCAATTGGTCCTGCTGCTAGAGGCAAAATATGTATTAAAAAATGCCTATCAACATCAGGCACAAAGAAAGGCAATGCGAGCTTTGCTATAACAATTGCCAACACATAAAGAAAACCAAATAAAAACATTTGGCGCAAACTTTGAACACCTGATGGCCGAAAAACAGTCAAATAGCCAGCAAAAATCAAACCATTGAAAATCGAAATGAGAGTTACAGCAATAACCTTAAAATAATCTATTCCTACCGGCATCAAACCTAGTTGATCTATTGCCTCCAATTCTTCCATAGCCAAAATCGAACCAGCTGCCACTATCAACTCGCCACGTGCAAAGTTTTGATACACAGTTTGAGTATTTGCTCTAACTTCATTACGAAGAGTTTCAGTTCTTTCTTCATCAATCTTTAAAGTAGGAACAACTAGAGGCGCAGCAACTTCTCTAACAATTAAAACGTGATCTGCTGTTAACAATGGTGATAAGAGTCCAGACAAACCATTTCTTGCATCCGATACTTCATCTTCACCTATCGCTTCAGCTAAAATTCTGCCTAATATATTCTTACTTTCATCTTGAAGAGCACGCCACTGGCTATCGTTAACTTCTACAATGGATGCAGCGACACGATTAGAAAGAATTACACCAGAAACATTACGAATTGCCGTTTCTTTTGCAGATGAAGAGAGCTGATCATCATTACGAATGCTGTCGATAGCTGTAAGGACTGTATCAAGTTTCAAGAGTTGATCGCCGCGAATATCAGTATCTAGCACTAATTGAGATGAGACTTCAGATGCACGTTCATCGCGAAGTTTCTCAGTAATCACTTCAGATGGATAACTTATTGTTTTTGAAGACCTTATATCTTTGTCTACTACCATCCCAATTTCAAAAGAACCTACACCTGGAAAAACTGGAAAGAGGGCTATGAAAACCACAATTGCAATACAAAAAGAAAAGAAAATAACTCCGGCATCAGAATACGATTGTCGTAATTGCGGAATAAAGTTACGAGTGACGTATTGATTCATCTTGAAAATATTCCTAAAAACCTATTCAATTTAGCTATTAAGTAGCTCGCGAACTATCTGGTTTGCAACTTTACCATCTGCACGACCTTCAAGCATCGGCATTAATTCACGCATAACTTGCCCTAAATCACTTAGACTTCCAGCATTTACATTAGTGATAGCTTGTTCAGCAAAGGATTTAATTTCTTCTTCACTCAATTGTTGAGGGAGAAAAAGTTCAATAATTGCTAATTCTGCTTTCTCTTTTTGTACAAGATCATCTCGATTGCCTTTCTGAAATTCATCAATCGATTCCCGTCGTTGCTTTGCTTCTTTCTGTAAGACCTTAACAACTTCATCATCAGAAAGTTCTTGTCCCGACTGTATTCGTGCATTGCCGATTGATGAAATAACCATTCGAAGAGTATCACGCCGCACGACATCTCTAGAGCGAGTCGCATCTAATAAATCACTTCTTAAGGTTTCTTCTAATGAACTCATACTCACTCCATTCTATAAATGACCATCAGGAAATAATAGCCACACTCACAAATTTTGTAGCTTAGAAGATTTTCTCATAATTGTTGGAAAAAATATTCAGAATAAGATTAAATATAATCCCGACGCCTAGTCGCCTTTATCACCGCTTTTCGAAGCTTACGGCGACGAGCTGCCTCTTTCTTTTTTCTACGCTCTGAAGGTTTTTCATAGAACTCATGTCGCCGAGCAGCAGTAAGAATGCCCTCAGATTGAACACGTTTGTTAAATCTTCTAAGAGCAGCATCCAATGACTCTGAATCATTAAGTTTTACTTCAGCCACAATAAACCTTCCGCATATCATCAATTCAATACTTACAGAACGACGAGGGTAAAATATCTGACCTTATAGGTCAATTAGTCAGCAGAAGGAAGAACCTTAGGTTGTAACTCTTCCATGTCACGACCATCAACATTAAGTTGGCATTCACCAGGTTTAATGCAAAGTACCTCAATCCCTGTTTCGTCATCTTTATATCGTTTACCTAAAGCAACAGACATAACTATCTCCCGACCTATAATTGTTCAAGTGGAGAGTCGCCACAACGAAGATCTCCATCATCCGAACCACGCGTAACAATAAATTCAGCTCCACAATCAGCGCACTTATAACGTTTCCCAGTTACAGCTGCCATCTTCCCTCCCAAATACTAAAATCTAAATAGACAATATAAATTGGATGAACTCTATGGTTCAACAGTTTTTAACCAAGTCACAATCGACTTAACTTCATCATCTGTCAGTACAGGACCTCCGCCATAAGGCATCATAACGGTACCTGCACGACCATTATGCAATGTATCAATATAAATTTGATCTGGCTCTAACAAAGTACTCGGCAACAAAGCTGGTCCTAGAAGTCCTTCTCGATTAGGCCCATGACATGCTGCACATAATGTGAGAAAGTAATCACCCACAGGTAACCCTTGGACTAAAGCACTTCCAGCATCACTTGATTCAGGGACCCCTGCCGTAGTTGAGCTTGAACTTGAAGAGGTCGCAGAATCTGAAGTATCTTTACTTACAACGGCTGCCGCGAATGGATCTCTCTCTCTATACTCACGCGCAGTTAACGCATCATACTGCCCACAATTTTTCTGCGTTAGAGCAAGTCCTGTACCGTCAGATAAAATATCTTCTCTTGTTGCAGGTGGATTTTGGTGGCTATCATGGTCAAGTCCTTTTTCAACAACTAAATCAAATCTACCTTCTGTCATAAGTGTTACAAGATAACTAATCTGTTGATCTGAGAGAGGGCCGCCATATTTTTCTCCCCATGTAGGCATGATTGTACCTTTTCGACCACATTCAAGTGTAGTAGTAAGGAAACTTCGAATCCCCTGTGCAACTCCATCTGAAGTCGCTGGAAGGCCATACTTGTTATCTTCTGCCAATACTAGAAATGCTGGATGATTTAACTTTGGTGCTATCGCACCCTCTTCTGGACCTAAACCTTCAAGACCATGACAGTTACGACAATTATTAACAAAAATCTCCGCACCACGTTTAGAAAAAGTCTCAGTCTGGTGGTGTCGTGCAGTATCAGCACGATTGGGTTCATTAATTACATTAACAGCAAAAAATAATGCTACTAAAAACATCAGCCCAATCATTACATTCACTTGCTTGCTAGTGTTCATTCACTCACCATTTCAAGTATTACAAACCTTCTATTCATCAAACAAAAATCCGACCCTAAGATGGCAAAAGCGGATGTTCTACCGCTCTATCTGGATTATCAGGACCACCTGGGGTTACTACACCCGTCTGTACGGTAATATTACCTGCATCATCTATATCAATTTGCATCGTATCCATTGAACGCGGCGCCGGACCAAAAACACGAATCCCTGAACGAGTATAAGTCGAGCCGTGGCAAGGACATTTAAACCAACCAACTTCTGAAGATATGTCTGCTGAAGCATTGGGACTCCATGGAACTGTACACCCTAAGTGTGGACATTTACGCCATAATGCGATCAATCCAGCAGCACCATCCGTTCCATTGTCTGCACTATCACTCGGATCAAGATTGGCTATCCAAAATTGGCCTTCTTGATTCGCAATTGGTTTTCCGCCACGTGGATAGTCTGCAACATTACCGGCAGCTACTGGGCCTCCAAAACCCTTAACGTTACGAGGCCAAAAGAAATCTAAAAACAACCCAAGTGATCCGAGTACTGTAACTCCGAGGCCACTCCAAAAAGAAGCACGTATAAAATTACGCCTCGAAACATCTTGTTCCATAGGAGCAGCCTGTGTAGCAGGAACTGTTTCTGGATCCGTTAATTCAGTACGGCGTGCAGCAACAGCTTCACGCCAAACAGTAGTCGGACTTGTAGGTTCCTCTACAGAATCAACTTCTGTTGTTTCAGTTTCGTTCGTCATGCCATTCGCCCTTCCAATAGCAACTTGACACCTAACAATTCACACTAACCGTGTGAGTAAATGGTATACGGTACTAATTCCAAGCCTTCACCTCGGAAAAAGGTTCCAATAATAGTAAGAATCACAAAAACTGCGATAAACCCACTAAATTGCAAAATCATATGATCACGTTTTGTTTGAGCAAGTCCCACTTTCCAAGCAGCAATTGAAAGCAAAATGGGTAACCCAATCATCGTAGATACTGGAATTATCTGCTCAACTATTACCTTCGCTACATTAATTTCTAAAGGAATCGCTGGTAAACCCAATAGATCCGTCCGTAGTACTTTCTCACCTAATGGAATACTCGTTAGTGCATCAGGCCAACTAAGCTCCGTCTCAATAGAACGCAAACTTTTTAAAAAAGCCAACGATTCAGGCCAACCATTAAAAGATGGATCTAATTCACCACTAGATAGGAATTTACTCTTACCTGGGTTAGCCACCCACTCATAAAGACGTACATGCATTGATGCGTCATAAAATATCAAAAGTAACGTTCCGAAAAAGCCAACAATAGAACCCACAATTAAGTTTGCCCAAGCTCGAGGAGTGCTAAGCCATTCGCCTTGGCCATCACTTGAAGTATCAAAATAAGGAATTGCCCCTAAAGCAATTAGAGCAATGGTCGGCACAATAACACCAGCCAAGGCAGGATGCATATGCAGAAGTAGTTCTTGCAAATTCAAAAAGTACCATGGAGCTTTTGAAGGATTAGGAGTGATCGCAGGATTCGCTCGATCAAGCAACACTGCATCCACCAAAACCGACAATATTGCTAATGTAATCGTAAACAGAACGGCGGCTATAAATTCAATAAAAACAAGATCAGGCCATACTAAAAGCTCTTCTTCACGAGCACGGCGCTGCCGTCCTCTAACAGCTCCTGAAACTGGTTGAGCTTGCTCAGAAACAGCCATCAATAATCCTGTCTAATCTTTTCCAAAGCTAATTTTTATAAAGGCCTTGCCAGTCCACCGTCACGTCTAATTCTCCAAAAATGAACTGCCATAAATATAGCAGCAATCAAAGGTAAACCAATCACATGTAAAGTATAGAATCGAATCAAAGCTGCTTGCCCTACCTGAAAGCCACCAACGAGAACGAATCGATTAGGTTCACCCAATATAGGAGCAGAGCCTACCATATTAGTTCCAACTGTAATCGCCCATAGTGCGAGTTGATCCCATGGCAATAAATATCCGGTAAAGGAAAGCAATAAAGTCAACACAAGCAATACAACACCCACAACCCAATTGAACTCTCGTGGTGGCTTGTATGCACCTGTATAGAAAACACGCATCATATGCATCAAAACAGTGAGTACCATGCCATGAGCCATCCATCTATGCAAATTACGTAATAACTGACCAAAACGTACATCAGTTTCTAATCTTAAAATATCTCCGTATGCTCGCTCAATAGAAGGAACATAATAGAACATCAGAAGCACACCGGTAATTGTCAATCCTAAAAACAAGAAAAAGGATAAGCCACCCAAACAAAATGTATGCGTAATTTTAACGTGAGTCCTGTGTATCCTGGTAGGATGAAGGTGGAGAAAAACATTTGTTGCAACAGCTAACATTTGATTACGTGGAGTGTTGGGATATCCAGATCTAAATATTGATTTCCAAACTCTATTCTTAAAAGCAAAATCATAGAGCCTGTCACCTAAAGTTTGTCCACGAGGTTGTTCACCAGTTGCCATCTCTACCCCAGTCTTACACTCTTTTATATTCGTTTATTAGTAAACGATTCACTATGCTTCCCACCATTTTCCTAGTACTACCATGATACCCAAGGACACCATAAAAGTAACGAAAACAGCAATTAGCTCCAATCCTTCACCTTCACCAAGCATACAATCTCTCCTAACACCAGCCTGCCATCAACTTCATAAATATGGCTACTCGTATTAAAGGCCTTTGGCGACACTATCTACACCAGCAAATAGGGTCAAGGGATCTGTCAATTTAATCTATAGAAATTCTACCATTTTATTCGTATATTTTCGGTATCCCGCCTCTTAAAACTCTCCAAATTCCCTTCAAGTCTATTATTGCTGTCTTCAAAATATCAACCCTACTGTCTGGGTCATCTGTCCAAGTAACTGGTACCTCAAGTATCCTTATTGAATTATGTTGAGCCACGATTAATAATTCAGAATCAAAAAACCAACCGCTATCTTCAATCAAAGGCAAGATATCCCTAGCAACCTCTGTACTAATTGCTTTAAAGCCACACTGCGCATCACTAACCTGTAATCGTGCGAAAAAATTTAAGATAAAAACATAAGATCGAGATATAATTTCTCTTTTCCACCCTCGCGAAGTCTTCGATTGAGAAGATAATCTACTTCCATAGGTAATATCTGCAATACCCAAGTTAAATGGTTCAACTAATTTTTTTAAATCAGCTAAATCTGTAGATAAATCAACATCCATATATCCACATACTTCAGCATCCGAAGTTAGCCAAGCATTTTTCAAAGCTAGGCCTCTACCCTTTAAGGGGATATACATCGCAACAACTTGATTTTTATATTTTTGTTCTAACTTTTTTGCAATTTTAAAAGTTGCATCAGTTGAAGCGTTATCAGCAATAATAATTTTCCACTGAAAATTAAAATTCTGCTGCATAAAAGGCACAACTTGGTCAATTGTATTTTCTAAAACGTGCTCTTCGTTATAACAAGGAATAACAAGATCAAAGCTATCTATCAAAACTCTGTCCTAATTTCTAATGCCTAAAATGTCTAACACCCGTAACCACAAGAGAAATATTTAATGCATCCGCAGTTTCTATAGATTCTTGATCTCTAATTGAACCACCGGTGTGAGCAATGACTTTGCAGCCTGCTGAAGCACATACTTCGATTGTGTCGGGGAATGGAATAAGAGCGTCGGTTGCAGCAACAGCACCCTCAGCATTGTCAGCTGCTTGTTGTTTGGCTAATTCAGCACTAGCGACACGATTTGGTTGACCTGCACCCATCCCAATGAGAGTTCGATCTTTTACAAATGCCACTGCATTTGATTTCACATGCTTACAAACCTTCCATGCAATAAGTAAATCTGCTAACTCTTTATCTGATGGAACCCTAGAAGAGACTGTCTGAAATTCTATTTGTTGATCTAGATCACTCTCTTGCACCAAAAACCCTCCCCTAACAGATCTTATTTCAACTCTATCTTTGAGAGGACTTCCGATTGGGGCTTCTAAAATACGCAAATCTTTAGACTTCTTACGCAGATGTTGTAAGGCTGCTCCATCATAGCCTGGGGCAATAATTATTTCATAAAACATCCTCGTTCCACTATCAGGGCTACGAACTTCACGTAAAGCTTCAGCAAAATTCATATCGACAATTCGATTAGTAGCTAAAATTCCTCCATAGGCTGAAAGTGAATCTCCATTATTTAATGCCTGTTCATAAAGCTCGTCGAGGTTCTCGTTATCAGATGAACATGCAAAACAGGCTGGATTCGTATGCTTTATGATTGCAAGAGCAGGCTCTTCAAAATCACAAACGAGATTATATGCAGCATCAGCATCTAAAAAGTTTACATACGACATCTGCTTCCCATGCAATTGAGTAAACGCCCCGATTCCTTCACTTTTTACATAAATAGAGTCATGTGTATAGAAAGACCCCTTTTGGTGAGGGTTTTCCGCATATCGAAATTCTTCAATTTTTGTAGCAGCAAGAGTAAGACGTTCAGGAAAATCATCATCTTTTCTAAGGAACTCTGCCACTAAACTATCGTAATGTGCGACATGTTGAAATGCTTTTGCAGCCAAAGTGCGCTTATACTCTTCACTAATTTTTTCTACATCACCATCAGCATCTCGAAGAACTTCGATAATTTTGTCATAGTCATCAGGATCAACAATCGGCAAAACTGCGCTATGATTTTTTGCAGATGCTCGTATTAATGTAGGACCGCCAATATCAATTTGCTCTAATATTTCTGGAAAAGAATTCTCGACGTTTGTAGCAGTTTCCACAAATGGATAAAGATTACAAACGACTAAGCTAATAGGTGGGATTGAATATCTTTTAACTTCATCTTCATCTTCTGCATGACCGCGCCGAAATAATATCCCTCCGTGAACAGTTGGATGAAGTGTTTTTACTCTACCCCCAAACATTTCGGGGCTGCCAGTAAGATCAGCTATTTCTGTGACAGGAATTCCCGCATCACTTATTGATTTAGCTGTTCCGCCTGTCGCAATAATTTCACATCCCATGGAAAGCAAGCTCTGCGCAAATTCCTGAATGCCCTCTTTATCATATACAGCTAAAATCGCACGCATTATTAATCCTTGATGTACTAATCAGGTAAACCTTCTACAAATTTCTGCAAATTTTCAGCTTTTTTTATTTCTCCAACTAACCATGAACCTTCGACTTCATTAATTATTTTGCTGGCAATATTTTCTTTGACCACAATAATTATCCCAACACCCATATTAAAAGCTCCAAACATCTCAGAGTCCTCAATGGAACCTGCTTCTTGAATAACTTTAAATATGTTTGGAATTTGCCATGATTCAGTATCAATCCATGCAGATTTTCCATTAGATTCATCATGCCCAAATAGTCTAGAAAGGTTCCCTCCAATGCCGCCACCCGTAATATGTGCAATACCGTGAATTTGTTCTAAGTAAGGGTCAAGGTCTGATAAAAAAGAACGATGTGTAGCTAAAAGTGCATCACCCAAAGATCCGCCTAGAGAAGGAAATTCTTTTTGGAGTATCTGTCTGTCATGCTCAAATCCCAAATCTTTTCCTATAGACCAAATTTTTCTAACAAGAGAGTATCCGTTTGTCTGCAAACCTCCTGAGGGCAAAGCGACAAGCACATCACCAATATCTATTTTTTTTCCATCTATTATTTTTGCCCTGTCAACTATCCCAACAATAAAGCCAGCCAGATCAAAATCACCTGAACGATACATATCAGGCATATCTGCTGTTTCTCCACCTAGTAATGCAACATTTTGCTCAGCACAAGCATTCCCAACACCAGAAACAATATCGATTCGTTGTGCTTGTGAAAGATCGGCTGTTGCGAGATAGTCCATAAAAAATAAAGGCCTAGCTCCAACTGTAAGGATATCGTTTACACAGTGATTGACTAAATCTGCCCCAACTGAATCAAAACGATCCAAAGCAGTAGCAATCAAAATCTTTGTACCAACTCCGTCCGCACTTGCAACCAACACAGGTTCTTGCAAACCAGTTGGAAGACTAAACAAGCCTGCAAAAGGGCCAACTCCTGATAAAACCTCAGGCCTCATAGTTTTCATGGCAATTTCTGAAAATGCCTTAACCGTAAGCTCTGCAGCTTCTACATCGACACCTGCATCGACATAACTTAAAGATTCAAATTCTGATTTAGACATCTTAACTTTCACGTGGGGAATCTTATTTAGATCAAACTACACTATCAAAATTACACAAGCCATTATCTAGACTTAAGTATTGGCAAAGCATGACGATCATGTACATCACCAATATCTGGCTCAAAAGCCAATTTATCAAGCTGTAAAGGTACAGGACTAGGATAATTCCCGGTGAAACAAGCATCGCAATGCGATCCACTCTCAGTATTAGCAGCGCTCACTGTTCCCTCAAGAGACAAATACCCTAAAGTGTCTGCACCAATATGATCGCGAATCCCTTCAATACTACTTTGAGATGCGATTAATTCTGAACGCGTTGCCATATCAACACCATAAAAACATGGATGTGTAATTGGTGGTGAAGTCACGCGCATATGTATCTCCGTAGCACCAGCATCTCGTAACATTTTTACTACACGCGGGGTAGTCGTCCCTCGAACAATAGAATCATCGACAACAATCAATCTTTTCCCATCAATAATCTCTTTCAGGGGATTGAATTTTAGATGGACACCCTGTTCACGTAATCTTTGATCTGGTTGAATAAATGTTCTGCCCACATACCTATTCTTTATGAGCCCTTCCGCGTAAGGAATATTCGCTTCACGTGCATAACCAATTGCCGCAGCAGTCGCTGAATCGGGGACACCTATAACTAAATCAGCTTCCACCGGATGCTCTCGTGCTACAGCAGCACCCATCCGCATACGTACAGGATGTAAAAGCTGCCCCGAAAGATGTGAATCTGGACGTGCGAAATAAATAAATTCCAGAAGACATATCTTTTCAGGACTTTCCTCTTTTTTACTATTGGAAGATTTTAATGGAAACCAAGAAGTCAAACCTTCAGCATCTGCTCTAACTACTTCACCAGGCAGCACTTCACGAACAAATTTTGCCCCTAAGTGATCCAACGCACATGTTTCAGAAGCAAAGACATATCCATTATCCAGTTCACCTATACATAACGGCCTAATACCCAAGGGATCTCGTACTGCAAAAACACCTTCAGGAACTAAAATCGTCAACGAATATGCACCATTCGCACGACGCATAAGCTGACCGAATCGTTGTTCCCAATTATCGCCATGTGCATTACTAAGACACCTTGCAATTACCTCAGTATCACTAGAGGTTTCAAAGTTAACGCCTTCTGCCTCTAGACCTTCTCGGAGTACATCTGCGTTCACTATGTTCCCATTATGTGCAATGGCCATAGTTCCGTATCGACCTTTTATCAATAAAGGTTGTGCATTTTCTAGTTTACTTGAGCCAGTAGTTGAATAACGTGTATGGCCTATCGCGTGTGTACCGGCCAAACCAGCAAGCACCGTTTCATCAAATACTTGGGTTACCAAACCCATCTCAGCATATAAATGAATTTTTTTTGAAGATCCTGCAGAAGCTATCCCTGCCGATTCTTGTCCACGATGCTGCAAAGAATGTAATCCAAAAAATGTAAGTCGAGCTACATCTTCGCCTGGAGCGAAAACTCCGAAAACTCCACACTTTTCTCTTAGGTTATCCAACGAATACAACACTTTCGAAGAATGCTACAAAGGCGCAGTGTAGCATGAGATAGCAATATTTCCTTGTTATTTATTATTTTGATCAATTAAATTTTGATGTTCAATCTTAATGCACTTGTCCATAACTACAGTTAATCCCAGATCTGTGGCTTTTTTAGCAGCAACTTCATTCACCACTCCTAGCTGCATCCAAATTACCTTAGCGTTAGACTCTATTGCATCTTCAACCACTTCTAAAGCATGCTCTTTCCTACGAAAAATATCCACAATGTCTACTGATTGCGGAAGGTCTTGCACTTTTGGATAACAAGTTTGTCCCAACACATTTTTTTCAAGAGGATTTACCATAAAAACAGTAAATCCATTATTAATTAAGTATCGAGCAACTTCATTAGAAGGACGATCTAATTTATTAGAAACACCCACTACAGCTATAGATCTATATTCATTCAAGAAATTAAAATTCACTTTTGCCACCTGTTAACGTTGAATTTGTCGATAGCGTTTACGCCTTTTAGACACTGTCAACTCATAACTATCTTTCCCGCTAGAACTATTTTTGTTTGCCCTAACTTCAACAGAGGCCATTTCACCAAGCAACATAGCTAGTTTATTTATTCGATTGCTTGCGGTATCTACGAACTCGCGTGGTTCAATAATCCTCGCGACACTCAATTCTTTATCATTGTCTTTCACCATTAATATTTCAAACTCCACTAAATCCTGCTTACTTCCTCCTGCCAAAAAATCATCAAAGTCATTTCGGATGAAAAAATGATCAATCCTATCAAAGGGGACTAATTCATATGTTCCAATACCTAGACCTAACAAACCTTGCTGCCATCGTGCAGAATATTTTGATTTTTCTAATACAAAGCTAGTCCCGGCAATATTGTTGATGAGGCCAATCAATGAAAGTGGGCCAATTATGCTAGAAAAAACAAGTAGAAAAACTAAAATACCTAAGGACCAAGTATCGATAAATATAACTAACAACGTCACGGATACTATAAACATACATAACTCAACAATAGGGAATATAAGGCCACTTTTCCCTTGCTTAATTGAAATTGATTGTTCCGTAACTATCGCTACAGATCTATGGAGTGATATCTGACACCGATCACTCATTTAAACCTCGACTCTTTCTAAAACTAATCAATTGCTAAGCATAATGAAAATACGTATCATTGGGTTCAGCATATCCTAACTCAGAGAATTTCATGAACCGAGAACTA
>CEQQ01056344.1_pt1 | contig 36307 bp, 29 predicted proteins | sample 531041 | NCBI WGS metagenome assembly CEQQ01 (sample SAMEA2621222, study PRJEB7988) | marine metagenome | biome: marine biome (ENVO:00000447); feature: deep chlorophyll maximum layer (ENVO:xxxxxxxx); material: "saline water (ENVO:00002010), including plankton (ENVO:xxxxxxxx)" | depth 150 m | reverse complement strand
CTCGTGAGCTTGTGCTACCGCAGCATCAATTTCTTCTTGGCTGTAACTGTGGGCCATTACTTTGATCCAATCGGCTCCAGCTCGGGCCTGTTCACGCACTGCCCGCCGGACCTCGTCGACGCCGTCCGCCTGGCGGTTTCCCCACCATATGTGACCTCCAGTGCGACAGACTGCTCTACCACAGGCATAAACAGTTGGCCCTGGCAGGAGTCCGTCTTGAACTGCTTGGCGGGCATAAAGACCCGTGTCGTGACCACAACCGACATTGCGGAATGTGGTGACGCCCGCCTCAACAGCGGCCTTGAGTCCACGGGCCACTTTTAAATAGGCCATTGGACCGTCATGTCGCGTCTGAGCTTCGAGGTCAGAAAAGCCGTCCCAACCCAAGTGCCCGTGCAAGTTCATTAGTCCCGGGATAAGGGTTTTCCCGGTAGCGTCAAGGACGGTGTCGTTTGTTTCGTTGGGTCCACCATCTACACTAGAGATTGTTTTGCCTTCGATGCAGATACTGCCGTTTTGAACAAAACGGCCCTCCCGACTGTCGAAGCGCTTACCGCCGCGGATAATCGTGGCCATCTGTTGCTCCTTTCTTAACTCTTTTCTTATCTAGGTGTATTTTTTGGTGCGCTGAGCATTTGCCTGACGCACGTATTGTTTTCGAGGGGCTAATGCTACCATGTGCGTTTTCCGGGGTTTAAATTACGACATTTAAGAATTCCCCGGCCTTCCAGTAGGTGGGGGTTTTATGGGTTTTGAAAGTCGGCCAATTACTTTGTTAAATTCCAACAATCCCATATTTAATAACTGTGAACCTGAACGGTTCTGTGAATCATCAATAAGCACCAAAAAATGTCAATAAAAAAGGTGGTGTAATTAGTAGATTACTGATTCTTGCTTGGGGTTTCAGCGAAAAACGGATTTTTCATTACCTTAGTTGCAGTTTTCAAGCTCTCCATCACAGTGAGCATCTGGATCGTGAGAGACAAATTAGACTTGTCCCTCACGATCTATCTGTTAGTCCCGTCTCAGGTTTTTCTTATTGGAAAAGCTGGTGGGTAGAGGTCATCAATATTACGGCCTTCAGGGTCTCGAGCTTCGAGCTCTAGTTTGTATCTTTGCCAAGCTTGATGGGCGTCATGTTGTAGTTGAGCTTCAGCGAGCCCAACTACGTGGCTGTTTTCAACAACGGTCCGACCGTCGACCACCACTGTTTCAGTATCTACACCATTAGCGTAGTGAATCAAAGCCGTTATGGGGTCATCCACCACACCAATGTGTAGTCCCCGCAAATCAAACACTGAAATATCTGCACGAGCACCTGCAACTAGTCGGCCAATATCGCTACGTCCCAAAGCCTTTGCTCCACCTAGAGTGGCAGAATTGAATACTTCAGCAGCATTTCCCGAGGTAGGGTCAGCGTCAGCAACTTTGGACATGGTTGTAACCATGCGCATTTCCGCTACTAGATCAGGGGGGACTGTGTCAGTACCCAGCGCGACATTAACGCCTGCGTCAACGTAACGTTGGAATGAGCGAAGAAAAATCCCTTGTCGAGAGAAGACCACAGGTGTGTGTCCTACGTTCGTACCTGAATCTGCCAGGAGTTTGAGGTCATCCTCGTACTGGCCTTCACCAATTTCTGGGTGGCCACGAAGATAGATCGCATGTGTAAGTGTCAATTCTGGACCTAGAACTTCAAGATTAGCCAGGCGTTCTACAGGACTCATGCCTAATTCCTTAAGGTTACTGATTGTTTCGTGAGGGTACTGTGCAAAATGAGAACGAACCGGAACTCCTAGCTCACGGGCTGTGGAGCTTGCAGCTTTGAACAGCTCATCTGAACAGGTCTCGCTAGTGTAGGGGAAAAGGAAACCCTTAAGCGTGTCATCGTTAAGGCCACGAAGTTCTTCGATGAGGGCGACGGCACGTTCTAACCCCTCGAGGCCCTCTTTTGGGTTGGGAATCACGTGGGTTTTCCCATTTTCTTCAAAGCGGCTATGGTCCTGAAAATTATGCGCCAAGTAGGCGCGAGCACCAAGTTCTCGGGAGGCCTCGGCCAGCAGTTTTGGTTCGATTTCGGGATCGGCGTAGCGTTTGCTGGCCATCGTAGTTACGTTGCAAAAAGTTGTAGAGCCATGTCGCAGTAATCCCGCCACTGCGAATCGAGCGGAAGTACGGTAATCTGCTTCGTCCCAAACCAACTTTTTACTTTCGAACCAGGCTCTCGACTTTGGAAAGCCAACCTTACCCACGTCTATTCGGAGTGGTTGCAGGTCGATGTTGCCTATGCAGTGTAAATTAATGAGGCCTGGTGAAATAAGACGACCTTCCGCTTGGATGGTTCTGGATACTTTTGGGCAAGATGGATCGTTAGGGAAGCCTACGAAAGTAATGGTGTTACCTTCGTAAACTACACATCCACCATCTAGAATTTCATGATTTTTGCCGTCAAAAGCAACTACGAAGCCACCCTGGATTTTAACGCTCATAAGCTCACACTCCGTTTTCTTATAGGCTTCGCGAGAACGATGCTAGCCGGTCTAGGCCTTCTTCGATAAGGGGTGATTTTTGCATCAATGAACCTCGCATAATGGTGGGTCCTGCGTTCCCCATCAAGACTTTTCCCTCTTCACGAAGTCGGTTTGAGAACTCTGCAGCTGAGAGGCCGGTGTCAGAAATGTCGAAAGCAACGTAGTAGGCGCCTTGCAGCTCACAGTAAGGAAAGCCCATCTGGTCCAGGGCCGTTGTCCAAACCCCACGCCTACGTTCGTATTCTTGAAGGATAGGTTCAAACCAGTCACGAGGGTGCTCGAGTGCGACTGTGGCCCCAGCCTGCGCTACTGATGTAGCACAAATAGTCATAGCGTGATGGAAAGGCATGAACGCGTCGATCAATTCCTCGCGCGCAGCAACGTACCCAACTCTCAGGCCCGTAAGTGCATAACCTTTGGACAGGCTATTAAGGACAATAGTGCGCTCTCGCATTCCGGGAAATGATGCAAGACTCACGTGTTTGTGTTCTCCATAAACGTAATGTTCGTAAATTTCATCAGATAACACTAGAAGATTATTTCTAACTGCCACTTCAGCTATTCCCCGTAATGTTTCCTCTGGGATGACAGTGCCCGTTGGATTGCATGGCGTAACAATAATAAGCATGCGTGTTTTTGGCGTGATTGATGCTTCTAGGGCATCAGGGTCAATAGTGAAGTTCGAATCGATAGTGGTTGGTACTGTGACTAGTTCAGCTCCTAGCATCCTAGCTACGTCCGAGTAATTGCCGTAGTGCGGAGTGGGAATCAGTGCGTTTTCACCTGGGTCGAGCGTCCCCATCAATACTGAGACAAGTGCCTCCTGAGCTCCGCTGGTAACCATAATTTCATTGTCTGGATTAAAAGTGAGCTGGTTCTCTCGTTTAAGTTTCGTGGCGGCCGCTTGCCGCAATTCAGGGGATCCTGCCCAGGCTGTGTAAGAAGCTTTTTTTGCGTCAATTGCTTCTCGCATTGCTTCGAAGATGAATTCTGGTGGTTCGAAGTCGGGGGTACCGCTGCTAAGACCAATCAATCCCGGTACGGCGACTGATGTCTGGCGTCCTAGGGGTATAGTCTTCACGCGTTGGGCAATATGTTTGGTTATATCCATAATGTCTCCTCCTTAAAGATCTATCCAGCGACGCTCAGTCGAGGAGCGTCTGACGGCATCCATTACTTCTTGGCAACGTAGACCATCCTCAAACGTTGCACCCCAATTGAGATTACGGTGTTCACTAATTGCACTAATCAGTTCCCGCATCAAACTTACAACTGATACGTTCCAAATACCGGAGCCAACACCTTCAAGTCCTTCGTTAGGATCGGAGACGGATTGGTCTTGGAAATCCTCTCCAGCTTTTGCCACTAAGAGCTTCTCGTCGTTGTCAGAGAGAAAAATCGTTCCCTCACTGCCGAAGATTTGTGTTGAGCTACCAACACCATGTCGGGCTGCGCCGCTGATCAAGACAGTGGCGAGTGCACCAGATTCCATTTTTAGCGTGAAACGGGTGAAATCATCGGCTGTCGCCGTCCAGGCGTTACCGCTTGCTTTGTCGATTCGGTTAGGAACCATAGTCTCGACAACACCATTTGCAGAAACGACGTTGCCTAACCAAAAACGGATCAAGTCTATTTGGTGGGAACCACTTGCGCCCATACGCCCGCCGCCACGTTCTTCAAGCATCCACCAGTCACCCTCAGACTTTGAACTAGGGTCACTTAGGGCTGCTGAGATGTTGACGATGTTGAGGTGCTTAACTTTGCCAATAGCGCCGCCCTCAATCAGCTCTTGGATTTTACGGCGATTGGGGTTGAAGCGGAGTTCATGGTCAATCATGTGGATGCGGCCTAGTGAGTCTGCTTTTTCCAGCATGGCGGCTGACTCTTCAGAGTTCATCGCCATGGGCTTATCACACAACACATGAGCTCCTGATTCTAGTGCTGCTAGAGCCATTGGTGCGTGAGTGTCAGTTGGCGTAGCGATACATACTAAATCCAAATCATGGCTTGCCAGCATAGCCTGCCAATCGTCGTAGGCTTCTGGTACTCCGAACTCATCACCAGCAGATTTGGCACTCTCTAGCCTTTGACTGGCTATAGCCACGACTTCTGCCTCGTTTATAGTTGCCAATGCTGGTAGAAAAGCCGCCCGGGCGAAACTTGCTCCGATCACACCTACCTTAATACTCATGGTTGTTTCCTTCCTATACTCATATTTTGGCAGGCTGATCGATTTTGATCCTTCTGCCTTCACGCGCTGATTGTATGCACGCCTCAACCATTGCTAACGACCCTAGGTGGTCTTTGCCACTGCATTCGATTGGTGCTCCCTGCGAAGCCTGAAGAAATGCTGTCAGCAAACTACTCAGGTCAGTAACCCATGGTTCGGACGGCGGCAACTCTACTGGTGTGAGTTCTTTATCCATGCGCTTTGCTTGGTACAAGTCACCGAACATATCGCGTTGGACTATAACCCCGTTACTGCCATCTGTACGCCATTCGAAATTGAGTTCTTGCCAACCACCAACCCAGGTGCCTTGATAGTTAATTTCGAAGCCACCTTCGAATTCAAATAAGGCCGACACATTGGTGTCGTCTGCGTACATCGTCCAAGACGGGTTCCAGCTTCGGCAGTATACCGCTACTGCTTCCCGTTGGTATACAAAGCGCATTAGGTCGAAGTGGTGAATCGATTGTTCCCACAACATTGGTTGCAACATACTAATTGGATACCGATTGAGTCTTTGGGCGTGCCCGTTGCGCCAACGTTCGTAGGTGAAGCGACAGAATCCTAGTTGCCCAGCAGCATCTTTTTCTAGAAGACGTCGGTATTTCTGGGTAACTGGTAAGTACCGGAAGTTTAGGCCTATCATTAAAGGAATCCCCGCTTTCTCAGCCTGTTGAACATAGTCAATTGCGAGTTCAAGATTGAGGGCTAAAGGTTTCTCAACAAGTAAGGGTAGTCTATGTTTACAAGCTGCGGCGATATCCATTTCGCGGGAATCTGGAGGTGTTGCGAGAATAGTCGCATCGATGTCCTCTATGGTTTCGAGCGCCTCGGTTAGAGACGCGAATGATGGTTGATTCCCAAATCGATGTTGAGCTTGTTCTAGAGAGGTTGGGTCAGGATCAACGTAGCAAATCAAATCGCAGTCGGGATTGCGTTGGATCGTATCAGCCCAGGCGTGGCCGCGCGCTCCAAGTCCAGCCAAAACAAGGCGCAGTTTCTTCACAAGTCACCTGTCCTTGGGAGCTTAGTAAAGTAATCAGGGCTTAGGGCATCACAAGTGGATGGGGTTTTCCTAATGGGCCGATTCGTAGTGTCATCGTCGTTCTCAAGATGTCTTAATGAGTAGGGTAAAACCTTAATTTCTCCAGATGATAATGGTGCTTTATTACCGTTCATCTTTTCACGCTGAAAGGTTGACCTGTTAACGGCATAATAGGTTGTCAGGCTACCACTATTAATGGAGGTTTCGCTGATCGGAAGGGCTCTCCGTACGGGTCAATATTATTGACGTTTTAGGTCTGCGGTTGCCATCTGGTGGTAAGGGGTAATGACTGGACCACGCAAGATGGGATCGTCAACGTCTTCGAGCCATTTCAGAAGTAGGTCGTCTAGGTTTTCTCGCACTGCGCGATAGCATGGGTCTATCCCCAGATTATTTAGCTCTTGAGGGTCGGCAGCCAGGTCATACATTTCAACCACAGGGCGTTCCTGCAGGGGTCCTGTACCAGGGATATGTGATTTGAACCCTTCTTTTGGTGCTATTGGCATGCGACTCGGAGTGAAGTTCCTAATGAGTTTAAATTTATCACTCCGAACGCTACGCGATTCGGTCCATCGTTGAGCTGCGTGCATCATGCCGAAAGTAATTTCTCTGGCCGGTAAGGCTTTTTCGTCGCGGAAGAAAGAAGCAAAACTCTTGCCTTGTACATTCTCAGGAATTGGGAGGTTAGCTAAATCTAGGAGCGTTGGCAAAATATCAATATTGCTAGTTTGCCAGTTACACACTGTCCCACCACTTACCCCTCCTTCAGGCCAGCGCATTAGTAGAGCTGTTTTTAGTCCACCATCGTATAGCTGCCATTTACACCTGGGGAGTTCGACACCGTGATCGCTAGTGAAAACTACTATTGTATTTTTATCAAGGCCGGTAGAAGCAAGCTTCTTTAGTATTTGGCCAACAGCTTTGTCTAGGTAACTGATTGCTCCTTGGAGGCCCGAAATGTACTTATTGGTGATTGTTCCATGTGCCGAGTGTGACTTGATCTCAACGCCGTTGGAATCGTCTGGCTCAGCCCCACTCCAGTCAAATGGAGTGTGAGTTTCGAACATGCCGATTTGGGCATAAAACGGGGAGTCGGTGTCTTTGCATTCCTCTAAGAATTCGGTAACGGCTTCAGCAGTTTCAACGGCTGAAACGATTCGTTCACCTGTGATCAAATGGAACCAACCAGATTCCTTTAGAGGTTGTTCCTGAAACCCAAGATTGTCATCAGGGGGTGCTTCGTGTTGGTGGTTGAATAGAACGGTACGGTAGCCGTGTGAATGGAGGAGATGTGAAAGGTGCTTCTCGCCAGAGTTGAGTCGCCAGCTGTATGGTTCTTGGATAAGGCTCATCAGACCGTTGCTTTGAGGGTACCTACCCGTCATCATTGCGCCCCGACTTGGTGTGCAAACTGGGGATGTACAGTATGCGTTTGAGAATAAATATCCGTCGTTAGCAAAGGCATCAAGGTGGGGAGTGTTCAATGTAGGGTGTTGGTAACAACCGAGCCAATCTCCCATGTCGTGACTAGTTATGAAAATGATATTAGGTTGTCCCACAAATTCCTCCCGCTCTTCTAGTACTGGATATACGTTACCAGTGGTGGCTTAAAAAGACCCTGGTTTGATCCAATAGTTTTGCCATCTAGCCAGTGGTATCGACAGCAACTATTGCCCGGAAGTAATTCACTGTTTAATGCGCTTAGGCCATGGTGCGTTCCAGGCAATTGTAGGACTTTTCTCTTAAAAAATTGTATACAGGGGTGTGTTCCAAGCGAATCAGAGATTTAGGATCCCGGTCCAGGGAAGTCCTTATGACACTTTGGAGGAGTCACAGTGGAAAACACCCAAGTTTGCCTAAAAAGTCACCCGCAAGGAATGGTTGATCTAGCTGATTTTGAGTTACGTACCGTTCCAACGCCGACTCCTCGAGAAGGTCAGTTGCTAATTAAGAACCTATTCTTATCAGTTGACCCCTACATGCGGGGACGAATGAATGCAGCCAAGACTTACGCTGCTAACTTCCCTGTAGGTGAGGTTATTCCGGGAAGGACTGTTGGACAAGTGGTTTCCTCCCGCCATCCGGTATTTGCAGAGGGTGACACCGTTCTCACAGGTTTAGGTTGGGAGAACTTCTCGCTATCGGATGGGGATGGCCTTCGTAAGTTACCTGCAGACGCGGAACACCTCTCAACCTACTTAGGTGTTCTTGGTATGCCTGGCTTTACCGGTTACTACGGGTTACTACACGTTGGAAAACCAAAACCTGGCGAAACGGTTTACGTTTCTGGAGCTGCTGGGGCTGTTGGCAGCGTAGTTGGCCAGATTGCGAAGCTCGCAGGTTGCCGCGTCGTTGGCAGTGCTGGTGGGCCAAACAAGGTTGCGCACCTACGGGAACTTGGTTTCGACGAGACTATCGATTATCGGGTGGCCGGAAATATGCGCCACGCGGTTGCAAAGGCATGTCCCGAGGGGATAGATGTTTATTTCGATAATGTAGGTGGTGATACGTTAGAGGCGGCAATCGCTAACATGAACCAATACGGCCGTATCGTTGCTTGCGGTGGGATTTCGCTCTATAACGATGCCGAGCCGAGACCAGGACCCAACAACATGTTCCTTGTCATTGGACGCCGCCTTACGATCCAAGGTTTCATTGTAAGTGATCACGTGCAGCATCAGGAGGCCTTTGAACGTGACATGACACGGTGGTTGTCTGAAGGTCATGTACGTTTCGATGAGACGGTAAGTGAAGGCATTGAAAGTGCCCCCCAAGCTTTCATAAACTTGTTCACTGGCGAAAAATTAGGGAAACAGATTGTCAAACTAACTTAGCCTGAATTAGCAGTAGCGTTTTACGCACTATGGCTCGGAAGCCGGTATTTCCGGGTCCCGATATTATCTATATTCTTTGCTTTTGCCTTCAGTCTAAAAGCTTGTGGTTGAAGTTAATTTCGTTAATTTGCGAAACATTAATTTTACGAACTAATTCTTCAGTTAGTCGTGAATCTGGAAAGGTGGGACCACTGATTTTAGCCCGGCCTACAGCCATTGCGGTTGCATACCGAGCAGTTTCCTGCAGAGACCAATTTTGCTGACAGCCAAACAGGTAACCCGCTACTAATGCATCCCCACAGCCAGTGGTGCTTAGTGCTTGCACCTCCGGGGGTTTAGTGAACAACATTGTCCCTCGGGCATCTAGGAACAGTACACCTTCTTTTCCTAGCGAAAGGATCACCTCTTTTGCTCCCTGCTCACTAATGTTTCGCACAGCATTCACTGCGTCACCAAAGGTTAAGAGGGGTTTCCCTAAAAGCTCCTCGGCCTCCCGTTGATTAGGTTTTACTAAATCCGGGCCAGCAGTGAGGGCCAACTTCAATGGTTCGCTCGAACTGTCGACAGCTACCTTGGCCCCTTGGCTCTGGATGTTTTCAACCAAGTCACGGTATGTTTCGAGTGGTGCGCCGGGAGGTAGGCTCCCTGATAAGACCACTGTGTCGCCGGCAACTAAACCGTCCATAATGAGTGTTGAGCAGGTAGTGAGCTCCGTAATCTCAAGGCGACCACCTCGGCCGTTAAACTCAGTCATCTCACCGCTATTATCATCAGTAACCTTGGTGTTTATCCTTGAAAACCCTTCGATCTCTACTATCAATAATTCGAATGGTACATCGCCCAACATGCCTCTCATGACTTCGCCCAACGGTCCACCAAGAGGTACTATCGCAGTTGAAATGATGCCCTGAGCAGATAGGGCTGCAGCTACGTTAAGTCCCTTTCCGCTAGCCTCTAAGTAACTGCTAGTCTCACGGTTAAGGACGCCTAAGCGCGGTTGCGTGAAAAACATATTGAGGTCAAGCGCGGGGTTTAACGTTACTGTCCGTATCTTGATGACCGCCGGGGCTGTAGCTTCAAGGTTCAAGTGTTACCTTTACCGAAGAACTACCCGAGGAGACGAGATTTATTCCCTGCTGGAACTCACTTAAAGGTAAACGGTGAGTGACGATTTCTTCCATCGGCAGAATCCCCTTTTCTAGCATTCGGATTGCAATGGGATAACAGTATGGCCCTAGATGAGATCCATGTATATTGAGTTCTTTAGTGTCCCCTATAATGGTCCAGTCAATAGTAACAGGCTCACGCATAACGCTAAATTCCACAAAGGTCCCGAGTTTACGGATCATCTGAAGACCCTGCTCTACTGCGGCAGGATGACCGGTAGCCTCAATGTAAACGTCGCAACCGTAACCGCCGGTAAGGTCGAGAACTTCGTTAATAGAATCAGTTGATCCTGGATTTATACCCAGGTCGGCACCGCACCGCTTGGCCAAATCAAGACGGTCATTACTGAGGTCAAGCGCGATTATTTTCTCAGGGTTCTTCATTTTAGCTGCTGCGATCATGCCGAGTCCAAGTGGGCCGCATCCGGCAATCACCACAGTGTCGCCAAACTCTATTTCGCCGCGTTCTACTGCGTGTATCGAGCAGGAGAGAGGTTCGATGAATGCAGCATGGTGGGTAGGGAGGTTCTTAGGGACCTTGTAGCTAATTGCATTAGCTGGGAAGACCATGTAAGCTGCCCAGGAACCCTGGGCAGCTTGACGAAAACCATAAATGTCGTGCACCTGGCACATCCAATACTGGCCTCTTTGGCAATATCGACACTGCCAACAGGGGACGATTTGTTCGCTTACTGCGTAATCACCTATCTCGAGTCCAGAGTTTGTATTACCACCTTCCCCGAATGCCACTACCTCGCCTACGAACTCGTGACCTGGAACGACTGGTGCTTGACAGAAACCTGTTCGGTGTTCATCGCCCCAAAAAAGAGGTGCGCCCGAGTAACACTTGATGTCGCTAGCGCATATTCCTGTGCTTTTTACCCGGATTAATATTTCGCCTGATTCTGGTTGTGGTACTGGGCGTTCTTCAAGCCGATAGTCTTCTGGGCCGTAACAAACAACCGCTTCCATAGACTGTGGTAATTCTAAAGGACTACTGTCATAGTCAATCATAGTGCCGCCTCAAGAATGTTTATCAGGGTGTCGCGTGGAAGATCAATGGGGTTACCCTTCATGCTGCTAGAGTCAGTACTTTGCTCAACGATTTCTGGTATGTCATGAGACGTGAGGCCATAAGTCGATAGTGGAGGAATGTTGAGATCGCTGGCCAAGTCAGTCAGCCACGCGATACCATCCGAGGCAGTAGCATTTGCGCTTCTAGTTAGTATTTGCGCCGCTTCGTGGTACCGGGCTATCGAAGGATGGTCTTTTTCTTGTGTGATTAGCGCTTCGAGATTAGCTCGGCTCACGTGTGATACAAGTGCCGCACAGATAGCGCCATGAGGCGCTTCTGTTCGCCCGCCGAGTGGTCCCGCTAAACCATGTACTGCGCCGAGTTTGGCATTTGCTAGAGCTAGTCCGCCGAATAAGCTTGCTAGTGACATTCCTTCACGCGCCTCTATGTCATCCCCAGAAAAATAGGCTTTCCTAAGTGAACTAGAGCACCGCTCTAATCCCTTTCTACACAAAGCGTCAGTAAGTGGATTAGCAAAATTTGTTACGAATGGTTCCAGAAGTTGAGTAAGAGCGTCCATGCCGGTCGAAGCCGTCAAATCTGGTGGATTAGAAATGGTTAACTGTGGATCAACAATGGCTGCCCGTGGCAGCATAGCGTCGCTTCTGAGGCTTACCTTTGTCCTATGTTTTATCGAAGTTATAACTGCGTTCTTAGTGACTTCAGCCCCGGTACCCGCGGTGGTCGGAAGAGCTAGAAATGGAAGGGGCGCCAAGCTGGGTTTGTGCCCACGACCTACCACCTCAAGGTAATCAAGAGTTTCACCCTCATTCGGAGCTAAAGCCGCAATTGCTTTTCCCGCATCAATTGCGCTTCCTCCACCAACCGCGATTATGATGTCGTACCCGTTACTGCGAGTTTTAACTAATCCGGCATCGATCTGTTTTACGCTAGGTTCACCTTTTACTTGGAAGTTTTCGACCTCAAGCCCCCCTATCTGCATGTCATGGATTAAAAACCGCACTCGTTCTGGGGAAGAACCAGTTACCAAAAGAACTTTGCGGCCGAGACGTCGTGCAATTGCCGTAGTCTCGCGAGAGCTGCCCGGGCCGAATATGATTTTCGTAGCGGTAGAAAAACTAAAAACCGTTATCGTCTCCTAAAAGCTGCAAAAACCGTTAATCCAAACCTACTATCCATGTAATCAATCCTATTACGTATACGTTCATTCAACGCAGTACTTTATTCTTGCGTTAGTTCCTTAGGTTTTTACTCCTAATGCCTACTCACTCGCCTTTTGGATTATTGTTTATGATGAATGGTACTTAGGACCGCAAATCAATCAGACTATCCTACTCCGTTTGAAACGGTAGGATAGTTGTTATGGAAACCCGAGAACTAGGACCATTTCAAGTCTCCACTGTCGGTTTAGGTTGTAATAATTTCGGTGGGCGTATAGACGCAAGCGCAACCGAAGCAGTTGTTGGAGCCTGCCTTGATGCCGAAATCAATTTCTTTGACACTGCTGATATTTACGGTGATAAACAGAGTGAGGTTCTACTCGGCCGAGCTCTTGGGAAACTTAGAGATGATGTAATTATTGCATCGAAGTTCGGTTATCTCGACGGAGCAGCTCCAGAAACAGCTAGAGAAGCCTGCCATGGGAGCTTAAAGCGTCTCGGTACCGACCGTATTGATCTCTATTACGTCCACAAGCCTGACCCGTCTGTCCCAATTGCTGAAACCTTAGGTGCTCTTAGTGAGTTAGTTCAGGAGGGTTCGGTTCGAGAGATAGCTTGCTCTAACTTCTCGCCCGAACAATTGCACGAGGCTGAGGAGACGGCGGAAGAAGTTCGCTTTATTGCCCTACAGAATGAATATTCTTTGCTTCATCGTAACCCTGAAACTGAAGGAACATTAGATGTAAGTAATGAGCTAGACCTAGCTTTTGTGCCTTATTTCCCATTAGCGAGTGGTTTATTAACCGGGAAATACAGGTTGGACCAGGAAAAGCCAACGGGTACTCGCCTTGCTGACCGAGAGATTGAAAATGACAAATTGCAGATCGTGGAAAAGTTAATTACGTTCACCGAGTCAAGAGGACGCACCATCCTTGAGCTAGCCTTCTCTTGGCTTTTGATGAAGCCTGCGGTTACGTCTGTCATTGCGGGTGCAACCCGGCCAGAACAAGTTCACGCAAATGCTGCAGCAGCCAGCTGGGTTCTATCAGCAGAAGAGATGGCCGAGGTTAACCAAATAATTCAGAACTAATACATGAACGGTAACGATACCTACCAGGAGAGAATAGTCATAGCCTCAGAACCAGAGACCAGAAGAATGATCTTGGTAAATCGACAGGGTTCACTACTTCGCGGAAAGTTCAGTGGATTAGCAACCTGTCAAAACATTGTGGTTGGAGCCAGTCAAAGAAAGGGTGACTTTTGTGGATCGACCGATTCGCATGCTTGTTGTTGGTGCCGGTAGAGGTTTACAGCACCTGCGTAGTTTTCAAAACCTACAAAATTCATTTGCAGTAGCAGGATTAGTAGATTTAAGTGAGGAACGCTTGCAGAAGGGCCTCGAAGATCACGATCTCGCAGAAACATTTGGCTTCACCTCTTTTCAAGATGCCCTAGCAAATTCCGGGTGTGATGGAGTGATGGTGGCCACTTGGGCCCGAGGTCACCACGATCTTATCGACCAAGCACTCGACGCGGGAAAACACGTGATGGTAGAAAAACCCTTCACTCTCGAGCTCAATGACGCAATGCGTCTTCTGGAAAAGGCCTCCCAAAAAGATTTGAAAATTGTTGTTACCCAACAATGGCGTTACTTGCCAGGCCAACGCACAGTCCGGAGACTCTTGGCTTCCGGTGAGTACGGAACGGTTCAAGCAGGACACTTGGCCTCGTACAAAGCGCGTGGTGGAGAGTATCCTGATTCGGAGCACTCACAGTTGTGGCAAATGACCATCCATGAGATTGACTCGCTTATTTCAATGATGAACCAGCCTATAATCGAGGTATACGGTCACTCGTTCCAGCCGCCATCTACCACCTGGCAACGCGAATCGACCGCGACTGCTGAGCTTACTTTCCAAAATGGCTGTAGGATCGTTTTATTGTCTACCTCAGAAGCACGTGCCCACTCCTGTGAATTTCGTGTTGAGTGTGAACACGCGGCATTAATCTACCGTAACTCCGCCGTTTTTGGGAGTGACGAATCGCTATTATTAGGTAAAGATTCGGCTTCTACTTTGACGACCGGGGATTTACCATCGACTTATGAGAAGCTACCGATCGACGTGGGGCCCTCGGACATGGCTTCACTTGACAAGAAAGTGGCCGAAGGATTTGCCACTTGGGTTCAGGGAGGTCCTGAACCCGAAACCAGCGGACAAAAAAACCTCCAAGTTTTAGGTGTTCTCGATGCATTACTTCGCTCTGGAGCTAATGGGGAAGCTGCTACTGTGAGGGGTTAAAAAAAGCCCTAACTTTGAGAAGAATTCCAAGTATCATAAGGATTGTCGCGATTCTCAAGTGGGAAAGAAACACGAGTGCGTAGTCTCTGTGATTCATGCACAGCCATAACCATCTCCAAGGCGGCCCGTGAGTCACGAAGACTCGAAACATTACGAACATCTCTATCTTCCTCTATAGAAGCAATTAATTCCTTTGCTATCATGTGATTACTGAGGCGAGTATAGTCATCGCCAGTCCAGGGCTGTCCGTCCGGACCGTATTCCCACTCATTGAGATAAATCCGTTCCCAACTCCCATTTTCCTCACCAGGAATCCAGAGGCCGTGAGGATATAGGTACATTTCTCCCCTTGGTGAGTTTCGGAGTGAGATAATGCCATTCAAACCGTATATCTCAAAACCAAACACTCTCGCACTAGATCTTTCGTGAAGGTCCCCAGGATAGGAATCGTAGTGTGCAGTTATGCCATTTTCGAAAACGTAATACGCTGTTACGCCATTTCCTGCCACAAGGCCTACGCCCTCTTTTTCCTCTCGGAAATCAACTGGGCTTACTTCACGACCGTCCTGAGTGACGTGACCATACGCCCACGAAACATTCGAGTTCGCAATGTACCTCATGCTGTCCATCATGTGGGTGCCTAAGACCGTCAGGTCCATTGCTCCAGCCCGGTGGTCCGATTTGCCATGGGCTCGCATAGTATGAACTTGACCGATAGCACCCTCGTCAACCAAACGCTTTGCATGTTGTTCATATGCACAAGCTCGACGGTGTGCTACCACCATGCGCACCCCATTTCGCTCGCACGCATCAACCATGACATCTGCTTCAGCTAACGTAGCGGCAAGGGGCTTCTCACAAAAGATGCCGCGTACACCAGATTCCGCCGCAGCAACGACCATTTCAGCGTGGCAGTCAACCCAACGAGGTGCCACTACGACAAGATCTAGCCGTTCTCTCTCAAGCATCTGATGAAAGTCTAAGTATAAGTTCTCTAGCCCTAGGCGCTTGCCAGCGTCCTGAAGCCCTGTGCTGTTGTTGTCAGCAATAGCTACGACTTCAACATCAGGAATTCCTTCGAACGCTCGGTCAAGACCGTGCCCGTAATCTCCGCCACCAGTCCTGCCGATAATGCCTGCACGGTATTTGGTCATTAGCGCGTCCTCGTTCCTGCCGTCCAAACGACGGTAATAGGGTTAGCCTAGAATAGCTTTCCAGAAGCAGTCAAGATGAGGCGGGGTTATGGCCAGCCTCATCCCATCAGTCAAAGTGATCTGATTGAGCTCTTCTTCCAACAACACCGTTTCTCGTGTCAACATAGAACCATAGTTTAGGGAGTTGATTGCATGTCTTTACCAGCCGACTATGTGGAACGAGTCTACGCCGGGGTGTTAGGGAAGCTAATAGGGGTCTACCTGGGTCGTCCGTTCGAGCAGTGGCCTCATGAAGTGATCCTCGAACAATTAGGGGAGATTGACTATTACGTTCACGAAAAACTGGGTGTACCACTCATCGTTACAGATGATGACATCAGCGGGACGTTCACTTTTCTTCGTGCGTTGCCAGATTACGGTAATTCGCGCGATGTAACAGCTGCCCAGATCGGGCATACGTGGTTGAACTACCTTATTGAAGAGAAAACACACCTTTGGTGGGGTGGTATGGGGAATTCCACCGAACACACTGCGTACCTGCGGTTGAAGTCTGGCGTTGAGGCTCCCGCTAGTGGTTCAATGGAACTGAACGGAAAAGTAGTTGCTGAACAAATCGGGTCACAGATATTCATCGACGGATGGGCAATGGTCGCTCCGGGCGACCCTGACCTAGCAGTCGAACTTGCTGGTCGGGCGGCAACCGTGAGTCATGATGGCGAAGCCAAATACGGTGCGCAAGTAATAGCAGCTATGGAGTCTCTCGCGTTCGTGGAGTCTAATATTGATAAGCTTATTGACTCTGCGCTCACCTATATTCCTGAGAATTCTGCCGTGGCTACAATGATTCGCGAAATTCGGGAATGGCACGCTCAAGAGCCTGACTGGTACAAAGCACGTCTTCTACTACACGAGAGCTACGGGTATCACATTTACGGTGGTAATTGCCATATGGTGCCCAATCACGGTTTGATTATTCTTTCACTTCTATATGGTGATGACGATTTTCAGAAGTCTCTTCGTATTGTCAACACCGCTGGATGGGATACAGATTGTAACTCCGGTAATTTGGGTTGTTTGTTAGGAATTAAGAATGGGCTTGCAGCTCTAGATGTTGGCCCAGACTGGCGAGGTCCAGTAGCAGATAGGATGTATCTCCCCGCTGCCGATGGGGGGAGAGTAATTACGGATGCCTTGGCAGAGTCATATCACATCGTCAACATAGGACGTGCATTAGAAGGAGAAGAGGCCCTTAGTCCTAAAAACGGAGCCCGCTTCCACTTCTCTTTACCCGGTTCAGTTCAAGGTTTCCAGGTTGAGGATACTGTCGAGTCTCGTGGTACAGCAATTGTTACAAACGTTGCTTTGGACGCACCAGAGGACTCACGAGGTCTCTCAATTGACTATGCTCGATTAACCACGGGACGTGTTGCCCGGGTATCAACCCCGACATTCATACCGTCTAAAGAATTGGGCGACTACTTTAGTCAACGGGGTTATAAACTTCTTGCATCGCCAACAATTTACTCTGGCCAAACGATTCGAGCACGAGTCACAGCCGCAGCTGGTAATGAAGAAACAGCCAACGTTAGGCTCTACGTCCGCCATTATGATGAACAAGATGAGCTTGCTCTCCTAGGAGACAATGTAACTGAAGTTTCAGCTGGTACAGGCGTTGATCTAGAGTGGAAGCTACCGAATACCGGTGGTTACCCGATCGCTTCAATCGGTGTGGAAATTTCAGGTGAAGGTGGGACATCGGGTACCGTGGTCTTAGACTACTTAGACTGGCAGGGTACTCCAGAGATTGTTCTAGATCGTCCGTACGAAAGGGACTTCTCGCGTAGAACTCGAGGAGCGGGACCAGTAATGTGGCAGCATGCCTGGGTTGATGGTACCGATAGCAACAACAAACAGTTTTGGCCTGATACCTACCGGCTATTGCAGAACCATGGTCGCGGTCTCCTAATGCAAGGCACTAGGGAATGGATTGACTATAAAGTGACCACTCGGATGACGCCCCACATGTTACGAACAGGTGGGATAGGAGTTCGCGTACAAGGTATGCGCAGTTACTACGCACTGTTGTGTGACACCGACCGGTTTAGTCTTGTAAGGACCCACGAGGGCCAAGATACTGTTCTTGCAGAGACGGGTCCTGGTTGGGTATTGGGTCAAGAATACGAGTTTATCGTTAAGGTTGAAGGTGACCATCTCACGGCTCTTGTGGATGGGCAGGTCATACTTGAGGCAACTGATCCAGAGGCACGCTTCGCAGGAGGGGGTATTGCTCTGATAGCGGAGGAGGGTCGTCTTGGATGCGACCACGTGGCTGTCGGACCAATTAACTGACTAACTGATCTATATTTAAACGTCAAGAAGAAAGCGCGCCTCATTTGTGAGGCGCGCTCGAGTTTCAGGACGTAAATAAGCTCGCTGGTCTGTCTGTTGTTGATTTTCCCTTGCGGTGAAAGCAGAATGGTAAACCCGACGTGTACGATTCGAAAGGTTGGTCGTACCACCATGCCAGATTTGACCATTGAAAAACGCCACCGACCCTGCTGACCCCGTAATATAAACCTCATCAGGATGTTTGTTCATTACATTTTCCATTAGGTCTTGGGGGAAATGGGGTGATAGGTGGCTTCCCGGAACAACTCGTGTGGCCCCGTTATCCTCTGCGATGTCGTCAAGCATCCAAAGTGCATTAGTTTGCTGGGAGGCGCCGGCTAAACGAGACCCTTGAAAATCAGAATGCAGTGCTTGTTGACCAAACCCCGGCTTAGGGTCATGGCCATTAAGAGAAACCAATTTGAACGGTTTCTTAATCACGTGATATGCGGCGGATAGGACTATCGGATGAGTATAGATCAGGTCAAACACCTTGCCTTTATTAACAAGATCAGCTAGTCGTCTAACTTGGTCTGAACCTGGAGTGGGTGCTTCACTACCAGCGTTACTTCCTTCTTGCTTATATAACGTTTCAAATGTGGTTCGTAAGTTTTCCAACCAAATAGGGTCGATTACATCTTCAAATACCGTGTATCCCAATACGTCGAGTTCATGTCGGTGCTGTTCAGTAATACCCTTGTGTGTCGCGCCGTAGGTTTCCATTACTGATTTCATGATTTGGGCATCGTGCATACTGCCACTTTACCTCTTTGGCTTAGAGAATTAGGGATTTATTCGTTTCCTCCAGCTAGTTACGAATTTGCGGGTGACGAAGAATAGCTCAAAAAACAGGGGCTTATCAGGGTGCCCCTGAATTGGATTCAATTCAACCGACCTCATTACTTACGATTTTGCCGGAACAAAAATCCAAGGGGCCTAAATAATATAGGTGCAGTGATTACCAAAGTAGGCTTTCTATCTGGTTTCGAGGCCTACCCTTCCTCCGTCGATGAACAGCGTGGTACCTGTAACGAATGATGCGTCATCACTGGCTAGATAAGCGATACCAGCAGCAATTTCTTCGGGTCGCGCAAGCCGACGCATTATGCAGGTTTCGGCCTTCATCTCAAGTAGTTCCCGACGTCGCGTTACAGGATCAGGTGCCTTAGCGAAGTGGAATTCGGTTGCAGCCCAACCTGGTGCTACGTCGTTAACCCGTATGCCGTACTCGACCAGTTCGCACGCCATGGATTTTGTTGCCTGTGTCACCCCAGCTTTACCTGCATCGTAGACAAGAGCTCCTTTCCTGCCTCTATGACCACCATCTGAGGAAATGTTGACAATAGCACCACCGTTCTTTTTTATGAGCGGGAGCGTAGCTTGCGCTACTAGCAGTGTTCCCCTTAGGTTTATGTTCATTAAGGACTCCCATGTTGTTAGGAAGTTTTCTACGGGTAGTTCTAGGCTCCCTGCCTCGGGTAGCCCAATACCCGCACTGTTGACTATTACATCAAGATGATCAACTAATTTTTCAGCTTCTTTTCCCATTGATACTACAGATGCAGGATCGGCCACATCGCATTCGAGGACGTAGGCTCTTCCGCCACAAGCTTCTACCTTTTCTTTTTCTACAGTAGCGCCGCTTACATCACGATCTACGAGTATTACTGTTTCCAGTCCCTCGTCAGCAAACCGTTGGACTGTTGCCCGGCCCATGCCAGCAGCAGCTCCTGTGATTAGGGCTGTTTTTCCTTCGAAGCGTCTACATTTTGATCCCATGAGTATCCCTCCAAAATTTTGCTGTTCCTGGTAGCAAACCAGTTAGCTAGTAAGAACATGATGGCATCCAAACGCGCACTAGGGGTGAGAACAGTAGTGACTGAGATACGAAGAGGTGCTGCTGGAGCGTTGAGGGTTTTGCTTATGGATTGCTAAACCGGTTGTTGAGTTGCTGGTACCCTTGAAGGCATGGGTGTCGTTGAATGTTGAAAGTTATACAGGTTGGTGTCGGGGGTTATGGAGCATGGTGGTTACCGACAGTTAGTGAGACTGATGCCGTAACCCATGTAGGTCTGGTAGACGTTAATCTAGAGGCCCTTAGGGAAGCAAGGAAGGTTACTGGGATTTCTAAGGAGGCTTGCTTCGCAAGTGTACAGGAAGCTGTTATATCGGTTGATGCTGACGCTCTTCTGTGTGTTGTGCCACCCGCACAACACGAGGAAGTGATTGGCATTGCTTTCGATGCGGGCCTACATGTTCTTTCTGAGAAACCGATTGCTGACACTCCTGAGGCTGCTCAGAGAATACTCAATCGTGCCCAGCTCAGCGACCGCATCTTAATGATTTCTCAGAAAGCAAGATTCCATCCGTGGGTCCGTAAATTCAAAGAGCTAGTTACTGGTGGTGGCCTTGGACGAATGAGCCACGTAACACACTTTTTCAGGGCACCATACTATTTTTGGGGAGAGTTCCGACACGCCATGGACGACCCGCTTTTCCTTGAAATGAGCATCCATCACTTTGATCTGATGCGAGCTCTTTTGGGTCGCGATGCCACAGAGGTATGGGCTACCACTTGGAATACTCCTTACAGTACTTTTTATGGTGACGTTACTGGTTTCGCCCACTTCATCATGCAAGACGATTTACCAGTTACATATCATGCTGACGCTGTTGCTTCAGGAGATATGACCGATTGGTATGGTGAAATTCGTGCTGTTGGCGAAACTGGAACCCTGACAATGGTTTTCCCAGATCTTTACATCGCTCGTAAGGGAGCCGATCATGAAGAACGCATAGCTCCCCGCGAGGCGGTGATGACGGTTAGCCAACCGCAGGAGGGTCAAAGGAGAGTGCTTGAGGAGTTTATAATGGCAGTAGCAGAAGGACGACAGCCCGAGAGTGACGTAATAGACAACATTAAGAGTCTAGCTATGGTCTTTGGTGCTATAGAGTCAAGTCGTGACCAGCAAGTTAAGTTTATTAAGGATTATCTGCCTTAAGGAGGAGAATTAATGCCTATTCTGAAGAATGGTGAAGGTCAAGCCCCAGCTTGGTGCGAAATGGAGTACTACGAATTAGTAACTCTTGAACCCGATACAAAAAGGGATTTCTCGCGTCGTTCTCCTCGTGAGAAGATTATCGTTGTTGATGGCCATTGTGAGATCAGTTTTGGCGGTGCTGTTTTAACGGGGGAATACGGAACGAACGTTGATCTCAAAAGCTCAGATGATTTCTTCTCAGTTGCCACTAGGGACGTGTCAACAACAATAGTGTGGATGTGCGGTGATTGGGAAAGCGAGACGTCTTCCGGGATCTTTACGGATAGCCAAGGCGATCCACGTGATACTAAGGGCGATCCAGTCGACTACCCTAAAAACACTAGTTTCGACAGGCACTATCACGACTGTGATGAGTACTGGGTCATAATCGAGGGTTCCGGAGTGGTTGTGAGTGAAGGCAAACACTACGAAGTTGAACCTGGTGATTGCTTGGCTACGGGTATGGGCTTTCATCATGACATCGCGATCTCTAATGAACCAGAATTTAAGGGAGTGTGGTTTGAAACGGGACTAGAGGGCCGTAAGAGAAAAGGTCACCTCTGGGAGCACACGCACGGACCAGCCGTACCGCAGCTGGACCGTGTATAACGTAGTCAGCCCTAGGTAGTTGAATGTTTGCTGCTTGATTGATTAGTGATTAAGTGTCGTTACCCGAGTTCTTCGTGAGACGGTCATACTCGACCTCAGATGCTCTTTTCACCCCATGCTTTTCAGTCCAAGCTTCCAGAGCATCAGGTTTTACCCTAGATTCCTTGTCTTTCTCAGCTCCAACAAGCTGTCGGGCAATGGGATCACTTACTTTGTCTAGCAACCATTGGGGTTGTAAGTCGTAGTCGAGTGGGCTAATCCACCCGTACGAATATCCCATCATGAGACATTTTCTGGGGATGCTGGTGCAGTTCTCACCAATACTGTGGAAAGTCCGGCTCTCAAAGAGATAAGCGTCCCCAGCTCTAAGTTCTAGAGCAACAGCACCGGTGGGGTCAGTCTGGTCCTCTGGAATTTCTAGCTTCCTAGTGAGGTTGTTGCTTTTAGGAAGTATAAGAGTGTTTCCGCTGGATTTTGTAGTGGTATCAGAGAGCTGATAGACAACTTTGATTAGGACTCGCGGGTACCTGTGGGGTCCGAGGTCGAACGGACTTTCCATAAAGTCACGATGCCAGTTTCTGCTTGGTACTTCGTTGGCGCCGTCTGGATACTTGTAAATAATGTGGGATTTAGCCAATCGAAGGTTGAAGCTCAGCAGTTGTACTACTAATGGCAAGGTTGTTTCCCACTTCAGTAACTCCAGGAAAACTTCGTTCTCAGGTAAAACGTTGGCTAGGCTTGCCCGTCGTTTACCTGTTTCTAGGTATTTGCGTTCTACAACCTGATCGCAAGCGTCCGTAACACGGGCTAACATATCTGCATCTAACGCTTCAGGCACAACTAGATACCCATTCTGGTCAAAAAACTTTCTCTGATCTTCACTGATTCTGGTGAATTTCATGTCTTCTTTCTGCGAGAAAATTGTGAATACACAAGAACAGTATAAGGTGAGTAGGAACCCAACAGGGTTGCTATGTTCCGTAGTATTCTCTTATCGCGTCGTTATTCGGGTACTCGCCTCCTGCGTTGGGTGTTCACGGATCATAGCGGTGATAGCAGATGAAAGGGTAATCTTGAGCGTTGTGCCCGCATCTAACCAAAGCGATTTGCGGGCCCAGGAGGAACAATGGCCCCACTCGGTACCCCAAAAATTATCTATACTCGCGTTGATGAGGCGCCGGCTTTAGCGACCTATTCATTTTTGCCAATCTTACAAACTTTTATTCAAGCAGCAAATATTGAGCTCGAGATCCGTGACATTTCGCTGGCCGGGAGAATTCTAGCTCAGTTTGGTGACCACCTTCTCGCTGACCAAATAGTATCGGATGATCTGCATTATCTTGGAATGTTGGCTACTAAGCCGAACGCCAACATCGTAAAGTTACCGAACATTAGTGCGTCAATGCCCCAGCTTAATGCAGCGATCGAAGAGTTACAGAATAAGGGCTATGCTATACCCGACTATCCCTACGAGCCAGAGAATGATGAAGAGTACGTTATTCGGGATCTCTACGATCGTGTAAAAGGTAGCGCTGTTAATCCGGTACTGAGAATGGGTAACAGTGATCGAAGGGCACCGCCTTCAGTCAAAACATACGCTCGTACGCATCCGCACTCAATGGGCACATGGAGCACCGAATCAACTTCCCACGTGGCAACAATGTCATCAGGGGACTTCCGTCACAACGAGGTTTCAGCAACCGTAACTGAGACTGATACTGGTCCGGCTCGAATAGAACACATCACGATTAATGGCACTGTCACCACCCTGAAGGACGGAGTTGACCTTGAGTCTGGGGAAGTGATCGACGTTAGTACCTTGAGTTGCACGTCACTCCGGTCTTTTCTCAATGAGCAATACACAGATGCAAAGGAGAAGGGATTGCTGTTCTCTGTTCATCTCAAAGCAACGATGATGAAGGTGAGCGATCCGATCCTTTTCGGACACGCGGTCTCTACTTACTTTGCAGATCTTTTTGATACATATCAAGACACCTTCCAGGAATTAGATGTGAATCCGAACGAGGGCCTAGCAGCACTTTTCCGCAAACTCGAAGAATTGCCTGAAGACAAACAGGAAGAAATTGAGAACGCAATAAGGGTTGCTATGACAGATGGGCCTGACCTTGCAATGGTTGACTCTGATAAAGGCATCACCAATCTTCACGTACCAAGCGACGTAATTATCGATGCGTCTATGCCAGCTGCAATACGAAGTTCTGGGAAAATGTGGAATGCGAATGGTGCTTTACAGGACACTAAATTCGTTATTCCTGATAGCAGCTATGCTGGTGTCTACCAGGTAGTTATTGACGATTGCAAGGCTAACGGTAGTTACGATCCGGTCACGATGGGCTCTGTGCCTAATGTTGGATTAATGGCTCGTAAAGCTGAGGAATATGGATCGCATGACAAGACCTTCGAAATAGAAGAAGCAGGTACAATTCGCGTTCTTGCCAATTCAGGCAGCATTCTTCTCGAGCGACCGGTTGAAGCTGGTGACCTCTTTCGGATGTCTCAAACAAAGGACGATTCTATTCGTGATTGGGTAAACCTTGCTGCTCGCCGCGGTCAAGCTACTGGTGCACCAATTGTTTTTTGGCTTGATGGAGATCGGCCCCATGACAAAGAGTTAATTTACAAGGTCAGAACCTACCTCAAGGAGCACGATAATCAAGACCTAGATGTTCATATTCTCTCACCTATCGAGGCTACCTTCTTATCGTGTAAACGTATTCGTCAGGGACTTGACACTATTGCTGTTACAGGAAATGTACTACGTGACTACCTTACAGACTTATTCCCGATTCTAGAGGTTGGAACTAGTGCAAAGATGCTTTCGGTAGTTCCTCTCATGGCGGGCGGTGGTCTATTCGAGACTGGCGCGGGTGGTTCTGCGCCAAAGCACGTACAGCAGTTTGTACAAGAGGGACATCTCCGCTGGGATTCTCTTGGTGAGTTCTTAGCCATAGCTGCCTCTCTTGAACACCTAGCAGAAGTTTTCGATAATCCCTCGGCTAAGGTCTTAGCTGCTTCGTTAGATAGGGCTAATGCTCGTTATCTTAATGACAACCGTGGGCCGTCACGTAAAGTCAACGAAATCGACACTCGTGGTAGCCACTATTTTCTTGCCCGTTACTGGGCAGAGGAGTTGGCCTCTCAACAAGAAAATACTAATCTCAACTCTCGATTTAAAGTCCTTGCTGACAGACTTGGTGCCCAAGGCGTGACTATCGAATCCGAGTTGTTGGCGGCGCAAGGCTCTCCTGTGGATCTTGGTGGTTATTACATGCCCGATGAGACCAAAGCCGTTATGTCGATGCGACCAAGCGTTACCTTAAACGCCGCACTACAAGAACTTAAAGGAGAACTGAAAATCTAGAAAAAGATCGGACTGTTTCTCGAGAAGAAACAATTAATGAGTTGCACCCACTGTCCTCTTGACATAACTTTGGTGGTTGTTGATGATGCGTATATGCATGGTGGATAGGGGAAGGGAAAGAGCAGTGAGACAAAAAATAATTGTGTTGTTTTCTTTGGGTTTCATAATTGCGCTAGCAGCATGCGCCCCTAAGGAATTGGGGTCATCGAATAGATCCTACAAAGGTGAAAAGGATGCTTTGTACGCGGTTGTTCTTGAGGCGGCGTCAGCAGCATCTGTCGAGTTTAAGTCAGACAATTGGGTAGTATCACGCAACGAAATAGAAAATCATTTCTTGGAATTAAAAGCTAATATGTGTTGCCAGAAAAAGTTTATTGGTATTTCTTGGGGCAAGAACTATGAAACACTGTTATCGGTCAAGCTTACTCACATTAAAGAAAACAAAGATATTGCCCAGGAGAAAGGAACCAGAATTACTATCAAAGGAGGCCTCAATACCGCTGCCATGGCCAACAGAATATGGGAATTAATAGACGCAGAGTTCCCGAGGCTTAAGCCAGCCCGTCATAGACTCCCAAGTTAATACATTCAACCCCAACAACTAACCTTTTCTTTTGACATTCTTTTAGTATTTACCGAGAAGAGGCTTAAGAAATCCTTGACAGCTAACCTGTGTCAACTGAGGTGGTTGCAGAGTGTTTTGAGATGTGCAGTAAAGGCTAGAAATGCTGTCTTGGCAGGTGCTGACGCCCTGCATATTAATTTGGTGCATCACCCCAATCTGGCACGATACACATCTCACCATTGCGTAGAGCCGACTCGTGTGCCACAACCCCAGCCGCCATATAGCGGACTGCTTCCCAGACGTTAATTTCCGGAGTGCGTCCTTTAGCCACAGCGTCCACGAATTCGTGCACTAAATACGCGTGAGATCCTCCGTGCCCACCATAAATACTAGATCCTTCACTTGAGATTAGGAGGGCCTTCTCTATTTCTCTAGGGAGAGGGTCACGCATTTCCTCAACCGTTAATGGTGTGCAGGTAGATTTATCAAGCCAGCAATTATCCCGAAATGTACCTTCCGTACCAAACACGCGCAAGGTTTCAACGCCAGGGTGACCGATTTGCCGGTGCTCACAGATACGCATGGTTGCACCGTTACTCATATGGAAAAGAGCTGTCTCATTGCTGAATTCTTCTCCAAAGTAGTCATCCGGTTCAGGTGATAGGAAACCCCGAGCAGTGACCTCCAGTGCGTGTGCACCCATAACTGAAATTGGTCCGCTTATAGAATGGGTAGGGTAGTGCATTGGCGCACTTCCTGTGTCTCGTCCACCCGATTCCTGAGATATCCACTCCATGCCAGCCGCGCTTGCCAATCGCCGTTGTCGCACTTTGCGCAAATTGGATTTGTCCCAATCCACATCATGCAAGTACTCTCCTTCTGAATAGACGAAATGACCAAAACAGCCTGCTTCAGACTGACGGCGGCAATACATTGTTTCTGGTCGGTAGAAGGTTGTCTCGCCTAACATGTATAGCTGTCCTGTTTGAGTACATGTGTTTACGAGTTTGTCGCACCACTCTAGAATTTCCTGACCGTCGGGTAGAGAAACCACAGGAACCGCACTATAAACATGTTTTCCGGCTTGCATGGCTCGTATAGCTTGACTGGCATGGAGCCATGGTTGGGTGAAAATAGCAAGCGCCTGCAGGTTACTTCGACAAATCTCTTCGAAAGAAGAGTATAGGTCTCGCGGAGCGAGTTTATTTTGCAGTGACGGCCTGTTTGAAAAGGCAGCCACACGCTCTGGCTCACGATCACAAAGCGCAATACGCTCGACGAGTGGATGGGCATTAAAAAGTTCAACGAAACTCGACCCAAAGCTTCCAAGTCCTATAATCCCGATACTAATTCCCACGCTCTCCACTCCTCCCCTAGTCTCTACAAAACCAGTTAACGACAATAACGTATGGGGAGATAATAGCCTTCATTTATCAGAATAAAGTATGCCATCACTTTTATAAGGCATGGACATAACCTGTGGCATTTACGCAGTTACGGCTTTGCATAATATGTGTCTCCCGCTACTCGTTAAACAAATGTTTCGAATACGAGAAGTAGTTTTTCTTGGGTATTTCTCGGTCTTCAGATGGAAAAGATGACGCTGTGTGTTCTAGGGTGGTAAGAATCTGGTTACTCGAGATCCTGGTTGTCCGTAGTAGCCAAAATCTAAAACGCGGAGGAGAGGCCAATGACGGAACCTACTATCACGCGACTCGAAGTTGTCATTTTCGAGCATGAGACTCAGGACATGGGTACTGACTACAATGGGTTTAACCAAATATTTGAAAAGGGTTCGGTATTGAAGACTCGGCCTGCAGTCTTTCGGATTCACACGAGCGAAGGGATTACTGGTGAGTATCTTGCTGGTAACGGTGCTGTCCGGATTGAATCTATAGCTGACTACCTTCTGGGGAAGAATCCATTTGAGCGAGAGAAGATTTATAACGACTTAAAACGAGGCTTGAGACACACAGACCGCACGGCTATGTGCCCGGTTGACGTTGCCTTGTGGGACTTTGCTGGAAAGTGTTTTAACGCCCCCATATACCAGCTGCTCGGCGGATATAAGAAGACGCTCCCAGCGTACGCTAGCACCCTTCATGGTGATGAGAACGGGGGCTTAGATTCGCCCGAGGCCTTCGCTGACTTTGCTGCCCAATGTAAGGATTTAGGGTACTCAGGCTTCAAGATCCACGGTTGGGGTGATGGGCCTATCAGCCGTGAGGTAGCTACGGTGCTTGCTACTCGGGACCGTGTTGGTAGCGCAATGGACCTAATGATTGATCCGGCGTGTGAGTACGAAACGTGGGCCGATGCTTTGCGGGTTGGTCGCGCCTGTGATGAGGCAGAGTTTTTCTGGCTGGAAGATCCTTACAAAGACGGTGGTGTGTCAATATTTGCTCACAATAAGCTCCGAAGCTTACTTAAAACCCCTCTACTTCAAACTGAACACGTCTTTGGGTTAGAGCATCATGTTGATTTCATTGTGAACGGCGGCACTGACTTTGTTCGAACGGGAGTTTACGAAGATGGTGGCATTACTGGAGCTATGAAAGTGGCGCATGCTGCTGAGGGTTTTGGTCTAGACGTCGAATTCCATTTCGGAGGTTTAGCGCATCGTCACTGTATTGCTGCGACGCGCAATACCAATTATTATGAGCTCGGACTTGTTCACCCGAATGTGTTGCGCACTAAGCCACCTGTATACCCACCTGAATTTACAGACGAACTCGAGAACATTGACAGTGACGGCTGCGTAGCTGTTCCACAGGGACCAGGTCTTGGCGTGGATCTAGACTGGGATTACATCAAGGCTCACGAGATTGACCGTATCGTTCGTGAATAATTAGGCCCTGGTACCACATAGTTTTAGAATATGGGGGAATTAGCAATGAGCAGGGATTTCGATAAAGATTTTGCAGCTCGCTTACAGGAAGTTTTTGGTAGAGATGCGGGTTGTGAGGGGCCACTCGTACCTGCCGGTGGGGGCCGGCGTTTTGTCGGAATTGACTTAAGCCGTAACTTAGATCCTGGACAAGTGAACGTTTTGCTTGATGGGCTTGCCCACTACGGTATTTTGAGCATACCGGGTCAGGACCTCAAGAAGTTCTCCCTAGCCCGGTTTGAACGATTTGCCAATCACTGGGGGGCGTTGGTGCCTCACCCTAATAACTTTCTTCGAGGCGGTAAATCAGCTCAATCAGATGGTGCTACTGACGGCGCCATCGAGTGGATTCCTTTTGCACGTCGTCGCTTCGCAGCCGTGAATACAGTTTTCCCAGGTCGCCTTGAATGCCTACCGCACGAGTCACCAGCTGTTCTAGTTGTTGCCAATTTCCAGGGTGATTCAAAAGGAGGAGGGCCTCCTGTCAAAATCGAACCTGGCGGGTCTTGGCATACAGATATTGAGTACGAAGCGTTACCCATCTACGTATCAATGTTCCTCGCACACAAGTTGCCTGAATCTCGTGATGCTGAAGGAGGTTCATGGGTTGCCGATCCAACAAATTGTGGATCAAAACATGCCCCGTACTTTGAGGGTTCTGATCCTGAACTCTACCGACTAAGGCATAAGCTTCCTCTAAATGGAGAAACTTCCTTCTCTGATACTGCAGCTGCATTCTCTGCATTACCAGAATCAGAACAAGAGTCATTGGAACTAACAAGGGTTCGGCGGCGGCTTAATGAGGGTGATGAGGGGTGGCTTGCTCCGTTGGTTCGCACTAATCCCAGATCTGGAATCAAGTCCCTCCATAGTCCGGTTTGGGCCTCTCGACCAGGAGTGCGGCCTGCTGTTGAAGTGGATGGCATGACTCAGCAAGAATCAAGAAAGTTCCTAGACCGGCTCGAGATGCATGTTCTACAGCCGCAATTTCGTTACGACCATGCTCATGATCCTGGGGACGTAACCCTATGGGATAACTACATGACGTTGCACACTTCTCCCCCGATTAAAAAGAACATTGTTTCGATTGACGACGCACGACTGTTATACCGACTGAGTTGTAAAGGGGATCCACAAGAAATCCTGCCACGCAACGACTCACCAGAATGGCTCGAAGAGCATATCAATGGCGCATATTCTACGCCCGAGGAGATTATCAACTCAAAGTGAACCAGGTAAATCGGTCTGAAACTATGGCTTCCTTATAATCAAGGCTTTTACAACCAGGGATCTATAACGATCTTGGCTCCCTCGCCTCGGTCGAGAATCTCGAATGCGTCTTGAAGTTTTGTCATTGGCATCTCGTGACTGATTAACAAATCTATCAACGGTGATTCCTGTATAACCTTCATGACTTTGTGGTAATCAGTGCGGTTATAGAGCCAGGACCCAACAACAGTCAACCCTTTCCGGATCATATCTCGACTTACTTCGATAGTGAGGTCATCTCGGGACTCTCCAACGAAGACTACCCGACCTCGTCGGCGGGTAGCATCAATACATAATCGTTCCGCCATAACGTTACCGGAGCAATCAATCGCACAATCCACCCCATGGCCGCTCGTAAGGTCCCTGATACGCATTTCAATTGTCGGATCATTAGGATCCAACACGACTTCTACACCCATATCGAGAGCTCGTTGTTTACGCCAGGCAGATGGTTCAACACCAATTATCCGAGCATTCCGGAACTTCGCGTTTACGATCGCTCCTAATCCTACGGGACCGAGTCCTGTGATCAGGACAGTATCTTGAGCATTGACGTTAATAGCTTCTAGGCCGCCGAAGGAAGCGCCAACACCATCTATAGCCATGGTGGCTTTTGCGAAACTGACGTCTTCAGGAATCTTTGGTAACAGCCAAGAAGGTTTTAATGTGAAGTGAGCGAATGTTCCACTTCCACTCTCTGAACCATTAAACTCCTCGAAATTGTAGTTGTTTTCGCAATAAACATAGTCGCCTGAAATGCAAAGCTCGCAAGTACCACACGGGTACTGGGGCAGTACGACTACCTTGTCACCCACTTGGACTGATGTGGGTTGGGCGACAGCAACAACTTCCCCAGCACCCTCGTGACCCAAAATAGCTACTCTGCGTCCGGTGGTATAGGCTTTGTACTCTGTGCACAAAGCCGATGCGCGAATTTTCACCACGACCCAGTCACTTTGGGGTTGGGGGTCTGGTAATTCAACGAATTCCACTTTGCGTTCGCCAGAAATAGTTGCTTGGATCAATGTATCTCTCCTTTAAGCTAGATCGCGTTTGATTTGCAGTTAACCAAAAGCACTGTTCCGCTAATTACATCCCAGCACCGCCATCGACCGTGATCATTGAGCCAGTAACCATAGCCGCCTCATCACTTGCTGCAAACAGGAAAGCATTTGCCAGGTCGTCCGGTGTCATCAGTCGACCCATTGGGGTGCTGCCAAGTCTACGCTCGTAATTCTCTGGATTTTCGATGCTTGTTGACCAGTCGTTCGGACTGTACGAGTTGTTGCCCCGAAGGAAAGGGGTGTCGACATGCCCTGGTGAGATGATGACGCATCGAATGTTATCTCTTGCATACGAGGCAGCAGCTGACCGTGTCAGCCCGATCATTCCCATCTTCTGAGCTGCGTAGGCTGGACTTCCACCACGGGGTCGGATCGCAGCTAGAGATCCCATGTTTAGGATCGCTCCTTTTCCAGATTTTCGCATTGAAGGGATGACAGCTTTAATCCCGAGGAACGCACCGGTAAGTCCCGTATCCATGATTACTTGCCATTGCTCCTCAGTTTGTTCGTCAAAGCTTACGCGGAAATTTGCGCCGGCAAGGTTACAGAGAACGTTAACGGCTCCAAAAGTATCCTCTGTACGTTGTACGGTCTCTTCCCATTGAGCGGCATTCCGTACATCGAGCTGCGCTGCGATTGCCTTTCCTCCAGCTTTTTTCACGTCCGCGACTACTCGCTCGGCCGCTTCTAGGCTCAAGTCAGCTGCGCAGACTGAAGCGCCTTCCGCCGCGAACCTACGGGCCTGAGCTCCGCCCATAGCTCCCCCACCCCCAGTGATAATAGCGACTTTACCCTCGAGCCTACCGGTCATATTCCCACCCCATTAAATGAACTAGGTTTTCACAAAACACTTGAATTGTAGCTACATCCCTACAATAGCGCACAAAACCATCCTTATTCCTTAAATACTCGTGATTTAAAGCCAACGCAATTAATTAACGAGTATACGATCCTATTAAAAAAGTCTCTGGGATCCCTAGTTTAATTAACAAACTCAAAGTCTTTACTTTAAACACGGGTTGATTAATTTACATATATTGCAAATTTAGTGGTCAATTGCCAAACAATGCTTCTCGACGCCAAGTTGCCCATTGAGCCTGGGTTTCGAGACTACGACCTAGGGAACCGCCCGCATCAACCACTAAGTTTTCACCGGTGACGTGATTGCTTTCCTCCGAGGCAAGGTACACCGCAGCGTAAGCAATATCGTCTGGTCTGCCGGCACGCTTGAGGGGCGAACGCTCATCATAAAGAGACGCCAACCTTTCGACTGCGCCCTCCTCTTCATCTGTTGAGAGCTCATCCCGCTTCGCACCCAGGAAAATAGGGGTCATGATGCCACCAGGGGAAATACAGTTAAGTCTTACTCGGAATTCCCCTAGTTCAATAGCTAGGCATCTGGTCATGTGAATAACTGCTGCTTTGCCAGTAGAGTAGAGCATAGGGCCATAACCAACGCTAAGCCCAGCTATAGAAGCATTATTAACTATGGTTCCACCCCCAAGCTTTTTCATCACAGGTACGACGTGCTTAATACCTAGAAATATCGAGCCGATTTGGAGATCCATGGCGGTCTGGAAGTCTGCATAAGTGAGTTGTTCCACTGGTCCTGAAGGACCTCCCGAACTGGCGTTGTTGAAAAGACAATCGACTCGGCCCCACCGCTCCACGGCAGTGCTGATCATTGCTTCGACGTCTTCCTCTTGCGTGACGTCAGTCCTCAAAAAGACAGATGAGGCGCCGAGTTTATTAGCTAACTGTTCTCCCTTTTCCGTTCTCCTTCCAGCCAGCAGAACCTGAGCTCCTTCCTCTACGAAAATTTCTGCTGTCCGATAGCCAATGCCGCTAGTTGCGCCAGTAATGATTACAACTTTTCCCTCAAGCCTACTGCTCATTCTCTGCTCCTCTGATTTCCTGTGGTTTTATTGGTCGCTAGGATTAAGCATACCGTTGATGTCGATGATGATGCCGGTTGTGATGGGAGATTTTTCGTGAAATTAATTTTCGAATCCGTTGAGATCCTACGAGGTATTTGTAGGATCTCAACGGTGGAACGTAGGTCGATTTATCCCGATTATGAGGTTGAATCTTTAGTATTTTCCTGAAAATATCGGATAGAATTAGATATTAGGTTGTAACTCCTAAGCCTAGTTTCGGATTTACTCTGGTGCAAGTTCCTAAGTAATCTGAATTTTGGAACAAGATGCCCTTGGAGGGAAATGTTAATGGACGACAGAAGTTCTGGGAATCGAGATAAGCGAGGAAACTGGCGACCTAATGAACCTATCGCAAATTCGCCACTTTTTACGTTTCCACCACAGCCCCTAAAATTCTTGCGTTGGCTCCCGAAGTATTTCGTTCCCTGGAACCTGATGTTCATGGGTCTTGCTGCGGTCTTTTGGTTCTTCCTAACTCCAGATAAGGAAACAATGAAGACCCTATCACTTGGTTGGATTTTTTTGATTCTAGTCCGAAATTCCGCCGTTGTCCTTCTTGTCAACGGGCTCCTTGAGCTCCGTCTTTACTTTCGGCGATCTCAGGGGAACCAATACAAGTACAATCCCAAGTGGCCAAGTGAGAACCCTACTAATGCGTTCATCTTTAAGAAACAGGGCATAGATGGCATCATTCGGACATTTACCTCCGGCGTACCCATCTGGACGGCCTATGAGGTACTCATATTGTGGTTTTACGCAAACGGTTGGGGATTTTGGACAACCTTCCTAGATAATCCCGTATGGTTAATAGTTTTTGCCTTGCTTATGCCTCTCTATCACGAGGTGCACTTTTACTTAGGTCATCGGTTGTTACATGTCCCGGCTCTATATAAACGTTTCCACCGCATTCACCACTTGAACGTCAACCCTAGTCCCTGGTCTAGCTTGGCGATGCATCCGGTAGAGCACCTACTGTACTTCTCAGACCTTTTAATTCACCTGATTTTGCCGTCCCACCCACTTTTACTGATGTACAACTGTCAGATCACAGGGACCGGAGCAGTCGTTGGCCATGTTGGTTTCGAGAAGATTGTTACCGGTGCGGACAGAGGTGTTGACACTGGTGCTTATGCGCATTACCTTCACCACAAATACTTTGAAGTTAACTACTCTGATGGTGCAGTTAACCTTGATCGTTTGGCTGGAACGTGGCATGACGGTAGTGAAGAAGGGTATGCGAGGATGGAGGCTAAAAGAGCCAAAAGACGGGCTCAACGACGACTAGGGGTAGCCGCCAACCGGGAAATCTGAATCTGGGTTTTCAACCCCGAAAACGCAAGGACACTATTTAGTTCGGATGCTATAGAGCAAGGCCTACAAGCCTAGAGGACTTTAGATTCAAGGGGGTGTTTCGTGGAAACGGTACCTGATCCTAACTTCTCTTTGATTGAACTTCCGACTCAATTTAAGGCCCGTAAACACACTGGTCGAGCGGATTTTAGGGACCAAGGATTATTCGACTTATTCAACGCTAAAGGCCCCGGTTGCATTCGACATATCTTCGTGGGTTACAAGCCTTTTGGTGACTACCTACGCATCAGAATTTTTGTTGATAACGACACGTTGCCACATGTGGACATGGACCTAAATGCGTTCTTCGGTGTGCTTCTCAACCTTGACCCACGGTCTACTGAATACCGAACTGACGGTGCTGGGATCAAGGTCCTGCCAGAAAGTGGATATAACTGCTACTTACCAATTCCATTTCAGACATCATGCAGAATCACCCTGGAAAACACCGCACCAAACCGCGTACAACTGTACTCCCAAATTGACTGGCAGCAATATCCCGCTGATACTGAAATAACACCCTTCCGTCTTCATGCAGTACATCGGAAGGAGACGCCTGCAGCAGCTTCGTTAGGCGGTACCTTCCAAATTGCTGATATAGGTGGGCGCGGATTCGTTGCAGGGCTTTTTAAAGCAATTCGTCAGCGTGATACCAGCGACCTGATCTACCATACGGGCGGAGCAGTGTGCCTTATCGACGGGGAGACTGATCCCCACGCTATCCGTGGCTACAACGAAGAGGATGACTTTGGTTTTATCTGGGCCTATCGTCCCTACCGTGGTCGGTGGACTGGGTGTTCCTACGTAGATATCACTGACTCAGATTCCGGTGAAGATGCGACTGAATTCGCAGCCTACCGATTCTATGGTCCTGATCCAATACCATTCCAATCGTCACTGATCATCTACTGCGGTTCCAGAGCAGACGATACGGAGAGTGTACTTTACTTCTACAAAACACTGAGATCTGAGCTCCCTCTCCCAGAGGCGCCTCTATCGTGGCAAGTCACGGGACCATTTCGGTGTCACACCTTCGATGAGTTTAAGAAAGCCGAAGTGCCCGAAGATACGCACGTGTGGCCAGAAAACTGGCACCAGGATGACCGTACATTACCGACACTTACAGTGACTTCAAAGCGCACTTGGGTTGACCTGACTTGGGAATATCGTGGTCGCCGGCAACTATGGAATGATTACGCTACAGAGTTCACCGAAAAGTCGAGTCCTGTTCAAAACAATGAAAAACCAGTAGCGGTATCAGCCTATGCCCGGGCCATGCTGAGATCGACGGTGGAGCGCAAGGTCAACCTCCACTTCGCTTTCGATGACTGGTTCACCCTATGGGTTAATGGTAAGAAGATTGATACTCGTCAGCACGACCATGGGTTCGAGGCCGCCTCCTTTGCTGTTGATCTTCGGCCAGGTGAGAATGAAATCCAGGTAAAACTCAGTAATTTCGACAACCAAGAATACAGATTATGGGCATTTAGTTGCGCAGTAGTGTAGCTGTATCCTCCCCACACGAAAGTCCTTAGCCTAAGCAGTAAATTATTTGTAGTCGGACGTCCTACAACGCAAGAACAGGCAATCGTATTGTTTCGCTATACTGTGACCATGTTGGCGTCACCTGCGGCTTTCGACCTCCTTGCAGATGAGGACATGAGCCGTTTCGAGGAAGACGGTTTTTTAGTTGTGCGGAACCTCATTAGTGAACCACAGGTCGAAGAACTAGTTGTGGAGTACGACAAGGCAGTGCGTGGTGATTACGGAGATTTGAGCTGGGACCAGAGGAAGAACAGGAGGAAAAGTATTGAAGGGAAAATGGTCCAACTGGCCAACCCTTCTCAAGTTATTCCTGGATGGTCAGATCATGAATATATGCAGAGGAGCCTTGCGATAGCTCGACAGCTTCTTGGGAATGACCTTGAATATCAGTACGATCAACTAATTATGAAACCGCCGTACCATCCGGCAGAAACCCATTGGCATCAGGATGCTGGTTATTGGAAAAATAACCGAGCTGTAACGTGCTGGCTTGCTCTGAGTGAAGTGGTCGAAATTAACGGAGCAATGCGGTTTCTTCCTGGGAGCCATAATAAGGGGATAGTTGAACATATGAATGCATCCGAGTATTCAGAGATCGATGGGGCTTTAGAGGCCGTTGTGGCAGACATAAGTGGCGCGGTAACTATTCCTTTGGAACCAGGGTCAGCAACTTTTCATCATTGCCGAACTTTGCACTACGCTAGTGGAAATTTCTCCGATGTTCCACGAAGAGGTTTGATCACACACTTTTTCCCCACAGAGTAGAAAAGTCTGTCAAGAACTCATATTATGGTCTGGTAACCCTGAGGTTGCAGAT
>CEQQ01113458.1_pt1 | contig 37439 bp, 36 predicted proteins | sample 531041 | NCBI WGS metagenome assembly CEQQ01 (sample SAMEA2621222, study PRJEB7988) | marine metagenome | biome: marine biome (ENVO:00000447); feature: deep chlorophyll maximum layer (ENVO:xxxxxxxx); material: "saline water (ENVO:00002010), including plankton (ENVO:xxxxxxxx)" | depth 150 m | reverse complement strand
TGGTGGCGTCTAAAGATTCTTGTCTTTGATGACTCATCGATTACTTCGCCTCCGAATCAGCGCAGCTGCACCAAAAAAAATGAGGGTGTCGAGAGTGGAAAACTTTGTCCCATCTATACTTTCCTAAACACCCTTAAAGTATAGTCTTCATGGACTTCCGACCTGTCTGAATTTAGAGCAAATAGGAAACTTCCTATTTGCTTCCCTCATCCTTTCCGCTTGGACTTGCTGCACTGCTAGTCGCAAGTCCGAGATAACTATCAAAAGTCCAACCTAACCCTTACCTGTTGATGCAGGACCGGTCCGGGTAACCCAAATGAGGGGTTTCCGGAATCTCCAGGGCAGCTAAACTACCGTTGGGTTATGGTACCACGCCGGTCGAACCATCCCCTTGAAGAACAGGGGTGGGTGACAATTTTAATTCCGAATGTTTTATGAGATCGTTAAAATATGGCAGCTTAAGGTTTAAACAACTTAAATTGATGCTTTCATTGCCTTTATGTGTAACCGGCTTAAAGTTGCGAAGCTATTTGAAGAGAATTAGGAAGTGGTCGGGTCGACATGTAGGTGTTAAGTACACAGCGTATTGAGAAGATGGTGCTAGCATGCGGCTTATGGAACTTGCGAGATACCACTTTGTTTTAGTGATCTTAATATGAAACCTTCGACTTTAGGGGAACTCCGCTCGACTGAGTGGTCAGTCCGCGCCGGTGAAAGTGTAAAAGATGAAATGCGCGGTAATCTTATTCGTAAGTTACAAGCTGGGGAAACGATTCTACCAGGGATTATAGGCTACGAGGATACGGTAATTCCACAAATTGTTAACGCTGTTCTGAGTCGGCATAATTTTATTTTACTTGGGCTACGCGGCCAGGGAAAGACACGTATTCTTCGCCAACTTATTGGACTTTTACACCCCGAGTTGCCTGTGATTAGTGGCAGTGAGATAAATGATGATCCATTTTTCCCAGCTAGTATCGAAGGAAAGAAGATATTACAAGAGAAGGAAGATTCTACGCCTATTAGTTGGCTTCCCAGGGAGGTTCGTTACATTGAAAAGTTAGCCACTCCTGATGTAACGGTTGCTGATGTTGTTGGGGATATTGATCCGATAAAGGCGAGTAAATTTGGGGTTGGTTTGGGCGACCCTCGAAGTATTCACTATGGCCTTTTACCTAGAGCCAACCGGAGTATATTTGCTATGAATGAGTTGCCTGATCTCGCTGGAAAAGTGCAGGTAGCACTGTTCAATATCATGCAAGAGCGAGATGTTCAGATCAAGGGTTACCCAATGCGACTTCCATTGGACTTAATGTTGGTTTTTTCGGCCAATCCTGAAGACTATACTGCTCGTGGGAAAATCATAACTCCCTTAAAAGACCGGGTAGGCAGCGAGATTAGAACTCATTACCCAAACACCTTAAACGAGGGGATGCAAATTACTAAGCAGGAGGCTTGGTTAAACCGAGGTGTTGAAGTAAGAGTGCCAGAGTTCATTGCTGAGATTATCGAAGAGGTTGGTTTCCAGGCTCGTGATGATTCCCGAGTTGATAAGCATTCTGGGGTGTCTCAGCGGTTGGCCATAAGTCTTATGGAAAACGTAATTTCCAATTCTGAGCAGCGAGCTTTTCAAAATAACGAGATGGAGCCAATGATTCGTACTTCAGATTTGCACGAAGCTCTTTCAGCTATTACGGGTAAGATTGAGCTTGAATATGAAGGCGAACTTAAAGGTGGCGAGTTCGTTGCGAAGGCGATCGTCCAGAAAGCCATCGGACAAGTTTTTGCCCGATGGCTTAACAATATAGATACCTCTGAAATTGTTGGATACTTTCAGGATGACAACTCGTTAAGGGTTCCCACCACAGGTGCGATTGGAGACTTATCTAAACTGTTCGAAAAAATTCCTGGACTGATAGAGGTGTCGCAGGCAATTGTTTCTACTAGTGCTGATATAAACGAAGTAGCTGTTGTAGCTGAGTTTGTACTCGAAGGTTTATGTGCGCGTAAACAAATTGGTAGGAGTCAGGAACGAGGCTACGTCAGTCTCGGCCCAGAAGCTGAACGAGAATCGAATCAGACCAATTGGAATTAAGAGTCTCGATATTTGGTTTGGAGGGATGAGTAGTGACAACAATCCGTTACTCTAAATTTGAGGCTAGCTTAAATGATATCGACACCGATGAACTTATGGAGATGATTCAAAGGCGTTTGTTGGAGTCAGGTTTCCACCGAAACCCTTGGGATCCTGATCCAAATTATCAGCAAACGATGCAGGATTTATACAATGCTATTGCTGAGGCGCTAATTCGCAATGAACTTGTTCCCCAAGAGGTTCTCGAGCAAGCGACAAAAGCTGAAGATTGGATGGAGTCTACCCTTGGTGATGACGTGAGGAATTTGGCGAAACGTCTCATTCAAGCCGGATATTTGATGTCGACAAGTAGTGGTAATGCCTCTAGCGTCACCAACCAGGCTGGAAGTAGAGGACTCCAATCCAGCCATGATCAGACAAAGATTAGCCTGACCAGTAAGGCCATTGACTTTCTTGGTTATCGCATGTACCGCAATGTACTTGGGGGAGCTGGTCGCTCTACAGTTGGTGCACATGAAACAAAACGCCAGGCAACTGGCATTGAGACGATTGCTGAATCTAAGCCGTATGAGTTCGGAGATGCAATGAATATTAATATCTCTGAGACATTGAAAAAGTCAGCTGCTCGAGGCTTGAAGGATAGCAAGCTAACCCTGGATTATGGTGATTTAGAAGTCAATCAGGCGACATTTAACACCTCAGCCGCAACTGTGGTGATGCTTGATTGCTCTCACTCAATGATACTGTACGGCGAAGATAGGTTTACTCCAGCTAAACAGGTCGCCTTGGGCCTAGCCCATATTATTCGTACACAATTCCCTGGGGATGAGATTAGTTTTGTTTTGTTCCACAACTCTGCTGAGGAGATACCTCTAATTAACTTAGCGCAAGCGCAGGTGGGTCCTTACCACACCAATACTGCTGCTGGACTTCAATTATCACAAAGGATACTAAAACGTCAGGACAAAGAAATGAAACAAATTGTGATGATAACTGATGGCAAGCCATCAGCAATGACCTTTCCTAATGGGCAAATATATAAGAACTCCTATGGCCTTGATCCTTTAGTCATGGGCTCTACATTTCGTGAAGTAGGAAATTGTCGACGACAAGGAATCCAGATTAATACGTTTATGCTTGCCCGGGATCAAGAGCTTATAGCATTTGTACAGCGGGTATCCGATATGACTAAAGGTAAGGCATATTTCACTTCACCACATACAGTAGGTCGTTACGTACTCCAGGATTTTCAGGCTCGTCGTACTGAATTGGTTAATTGAAGCCGTGTTCCTATTTGGCTGGCAGTGTATAGGGGAGACGATAAAGGAATACACGTTTCTGCTCGCGAGATTGGCGAGAAATTCTGTTTGTGGGATACCCATGATGACCATATTGATTCGTGCTTCTTGTGGTGGGGATACACCAAGAGGGTCAATTAAGCAGGAGGTTACGGTTTTGGTAGGTGAATTGGTATGTCAGAATTAGTCTATTGTGTTGCCGCCACCGAACTTGCCAAACCGCGAGAGGCAGTTATACCGCTCGATGAGACTGAATACAATCGACTTCTTGAAGTTGGCGAGTTCCGTATTCGTGACGAGGTTGAGGAAGACCCATACTGGCGACAAATAATCCCTTACGCAGTCGTGACAAGACAGGACAGGATCCTATTGGTGGAGCGTCTCCGTGCGGGCACGGAGACGCGCTTACACGACAGACTATCAATCGGTTTGGGAGGTCATATCAATCCCTCCAATCACCCGAACGCCAGGGATCTATTTGAAGGAGGGCTGATTCGTGAGCTACAAGAAGAACTATATATTGGCGCTTATTGTAGTAAGGTGTTGGGCCTTATTCACAGTAGCGAAGGTTCAGTTAGTTTAGTTCACACCGGGTTGCTCTATCGAGTCCATACTTTCGAAGATGTACGAGTTCGTGAGACTGAAAAGTTAGCTGGGCAGCTTGTGGAATGGAACACGGTAAGAAAGCAGCAAGAGCGGCTTGAGGGGTGGTCACGATTAGCTTTCGATTTTTTGAATCGAACTGAATGATTCACGCAAAATTACCAATTAAGGATTTGATCAAGGCTGTGTTGATTTGGAGTTCAGACGATTTATAGCTTCGAGTGCAGGTTCGTACATAGGGTCACCGGAATGTGCGGACTGGTAGTAGGCATTAGCTTCACTAATGTTACCGAGTATTTCGTGGGTCAGGCCAAGTCGAAAGTATGCTTCGACATAGGCTAGTAGGGAACGCTGGTTACCCAGATCGTTTTTTTCGAATAATTTTATGGAGTCATGGAAGGCTTGAATAGCTTCAACATGGCGGCCTAGATAGGAAAGTATCCTACCTCTGTTGAGCTTAGGCCAGGGCTCTTTATGACCTGATTGAGTTTGAGCCGCGTTTTCGTAGGCTTCAAGAGCCTCTTCATACGAACCTGATTCCCAAGCTATTCTTCCCCAGTCCATCGCATATTTATAAGTTTTAGCACCGTCGAAAGCGGCCCGGAGCATTGTGAGAGCTACCTCTTCGTTACCTTCTGTAGCAGCGATAAGACCGTCTAAATGGTAGAAACGAGGATCGCTATCGGGTTTAAGCTGAGTCGCAAGGTTGAGTTCCTCCCGCGATTCTAATGGATGGTTCGCAAAGTACAGAGCGTAAGCAAATAGATAGTGAGCTTCGGAGTGATTAGGAAAGGTACGTATTAGTGCTGGGCCATTGATCTGTATCGCAGAATTATAGTAACCCCGGTTAAGCAGTTCGTACATTTTCTCAAAAGGTTCTTGTGTCCCTACCGCATTTACGAAGAGTAGCGAAAATAAAAGTGTCAGAAGAGCTGCTAATCGTTTCATGGAACTATGCTCGGGCCTTTATCGCCTCTTGTAGTTGAGGGAGCAGAGATCATCTTCTCGAGCCATCGGATTCCAGCATGGGCCCTTTGAGTCAAGGTAGATAGGTTTTCAGGTAGGGGTTTGGGGCGATTGTGGGCAAGTAATAAAAGGCTGTCTAAATCGATAGGACGGTGAAAGGCCGGGGCGCCAGCTTCACTAAGAAACCCAGCAACTTTTGGGTCATATACTAGTCCAGCAAATCCCCGATTAGCAACCGCCGCTAAAATCAGACCGTGAAGACGTGTCGAGATGATGAAACCAGCTGAAGAAATCTTGTTTAAAGCTTCCCAATGATTGTTAGCTGACCAAAGTGCAAGGTTGGGCACTTGCTCGCGTAGAAGGACTACTTCCGGGGTATCTTGTTTCGAGTGGAGAGCTAATGTAGCGAGTGGAATGCCATCAGCAGCTAGCTTTGACCCGACGGCTGCTAGAACTTCTGTAAGATCTGAATGACCCCCTCGAGGGACTAGAAGGATTGGGCTTATCTGAGAGCTCGGTCTTGCAATATTTTTAAGGAGAGGATTAAAAAGGAGCAATGCAGAATCAGCGGTCAATTCAGCGTGAATACCTAAGTCTGCTAGCAGTTTACGAGATTGAATGTCTCGGACAGCCGTTGGTATGCCCCGGAGTTCTCTCTGTATTGCCTTAAGGCCTTGGTTGCTCAGCGGCCCAAGGGACTGTCCGAAAATAATGGTCCGCTTGCCAAGCTTGCGTGCCCATCTTATGAGGCCCAAATAATAGATCAAGCTTCTCCGGCTTGTCGCATCCTGTAGGAGCCCCCCTCCGCCAGAGATAAGTACGTCACATTCGAATAAGGCCTTTAGTGCTCCTAAGTATCTGTGGACAGCTTTTACCTTGTGCAGATAGGATGTAGACCGTGGGTCGTTAGATAAAACAGTAATCTCATGGCGACCCTTGAGACTGGTAAGTATACCCGCAAGAATGGCTTCGTCACCTATGTTTCCGAATCCGTAATAACCGCTTAACAGTAGTTTCATAAGCTAGCTTGTAGTCAACACTGCGCTTCAGGCTCTGCATCTCGGAGCCAGAAGCTTATGAGGCGCGCGAGGAGTTTGATGATCGGAGTTAGGGCTAACCCTAGAGCTATTCCTAAGACTAAAGCTAAGATTGATCTTTGGAGCGAGATTAAGAGTGGAGTGTGGTAATGACTAAAGCTATTAAGGATGCTAGCTTGGGCAATTACGCCACCAGTCATAAGGCCACCACGCACCCCAATAGACCATCCTTTGTTGGTGAGTCCGAGCACCGCAAGAGGATGCCCTATTATTTCTTTAAAGCGAGGTCGAACAAATAGGCCGGATAACGAATCCCGTACCGATACTTCAAAGTTACTAACCCCGATCAAGGGGAAGTTTCCACGACGCAGGTACACAACCATCAGAGCAATAATTGCCAAAGTAAAGACGATTAAGTCCCCAACACGTGGTTGATAGGTCCAGATAGTCTTTACCCAGCCAGCTGCTGGTTTAAAACGAAGGGCATAGTGGAAAATAAATAGTAATGGTGGCACGATGAGCGTCGCACCAACACCGGCAAAAGGTTTAACCGCTAACATCGCATCATGGTCACTACCAACGGCCACCATGAGTACAACGCCAGAAAGGCTAACTAGGGTAGCTAGACCTACACTTGTTAAGTGGTCTCGTATATACGTGTAACCTAGTACAGGGAATGTAAGGGCGGCTATTAGGGCAAGAGCACCCCAATCAAGGCCGCCAATCGCAATGCCTGCACCGAGAACAGTTAAGGAGATAGTTGGGCCCCAAATTCCAGGGTAGAGAAGTGCAAGAAGGACCAGGCTAGCAAGTACTCCTATGCCAGCAAGGGTTCGCAACCACTCAACAGGATTATATTTAATGACATTGGCTGATAAGGTCCCAACCTGAAAGCCGTCATTTTCCACCGACTGACGGAGGTTACCGATAAGGCTTTCAGTATTCTCCACCATGTCGCCAAAGTGTCCCTCTGTATAAGGGCGCAAATAAAGGAGTTTTACTCCACGTTCGTTTGCCGCTAGAAGATATTTGGCAACAACCTGGTCTGGAAGAAGCCGCCGATTAAGATATTCCTGATTAAAGCTTAGGAGCCGCACAATAGGAACTTTAGAAAAAATAGTATTCATGCCGGGCTGTTCAGTTCCCTCGATAATTGCTGTCAGGTAATTTTGTGACGCAAGCACAGTCTTTTCTAGGTGATTGGGGTGACCCACTACTCCGGTGACATAGATTAGGTACTTGGCCTTTTCGGGAAACCCTGATTGTTCCACGGTTAAATTTGGGAAGTTTCGGGGCCTATAGGCTATGTCGAAGTTAGCTTCAGACCAGCGGTTAATTTCAGAGAGATTATACCCAGCAGGGCGTGACATCATGTCGTTTCCTGGGTACACGTACCAAGTTCTTTGGTCAATCTGTAGTTCGAGGGGCTTTGGGTAATTCTGGAGAAGTAAATTGCTCAGGGAGCCGGGTTCTATCTCAGTTAAGAGGGTACTGTTCGGTGATATCTCAGTTGAGAGGGTATTGTTTCCTACATCTAGTAATTTGACCTCATGACCAAGCATAATGCCCACACGGCCTTTTAAGACTAAAGACTCGACAGTATCCTCGTAAAGAGCTATTCCGTTCAGACCTAACTTTTGATAACGAAGGGCTAGGTTGAAGCTAGTTGTCCCAAGCAGATTAGCTTGTTCTGCTAGGGCTTGTTCATCCATGACAATAGACACCATTAATTGCCGGTGCTCAGATTGACCTCTGCGGATAACAAGAAACATGGCCGGTATAAGACTTAGCACAGTGATGCCCCAGAGTAGACGTTTCAACATTTACTTCAAGACCTAGTTTCTTGCCAAAGAAAGCTTTGTGAGATATTCAGTTTGAAAAAGAAAATTTGTCCTATACATGTCGTAAGTATGATCCAGCGGCAACACTGTTTTGCTAACAGCGAGGTAAATCTTGATTTACGCCAAAAGGAGCTCTTTTTGCTAGTAGTACTCAGCGTTACCAGCTGAGGTTGTTTCACACTGGGGTCTCGAGATCAGTAGAAACTTGAGCTCGCACGCAGGCAGCTTTGATGAAACCTTGGAAAGGTGGACTGGGGTTCATTAACCTTGATTTGAACTCGGGATGGGACTGTAGGCCAACAAAAAATGGGTGGTCAGGTAATTCGATAGCCTCTACAAGGCCTTCGCCTCGTCCTTTCATTCCCGGCGTGATACCTGAAATTACTAAACCAGCATTTTTAAGGCTAGCTACGTATTCTGGGTTTACTTCGTAGCGATGTCTGTGGCGTTCGTAAACAACATGCTCACCTTCCGAGTGGTAGAGGGCTTCCAGCAATGTTTCCTTTAAGATTTGCATTGGCCAACTACCGAGGCGCATAGTGCCACCCAAACCCTGTATCTCTAATTGTTCGGGCATGAGTCCAATTACTGGGAAGGGAGTATAAGGGTCAAACTCAGTAGAGTTAGCCCCGGTAAGTCCTGATACATTCCGGGCATATTCGATGACCGCAACTTGCATTCCAAGGCAAATTCCTAGAAACGGGACCCCATGCTCCCGCGCAAATTGGGAGGCTCGCACTTTACCTTCAATGCCGCGTACACCGAAGCCGCCTGGTACCAAAATACCGTGAAAAGACTTTAGGAAATCTAATGGCTCTTCGACTAAGTTTTCGGCATCTAACCAATGTATTTCAACTTCCGAGTCATTAACAATCCCAGCATGCTTTAAAGCTTCCATTAAACTGAGATAAGCATCTGGCATGGCCACATACTTCCCGACAACTCCTATATTTACTGTAGAAAAAGGGTTACGAAGAACCTGAACGGCTTCCCGCCATCCCCGTAATTCTGGCGTCACCGGATCGAGGCGGAGGCGACTTTCTACAAAGCGACCTATGCCTTGTTGTTCAAGCATTTCAGGTACTGCATAAACGAAATCAGCATCATAGGCATTGAATACTCCTGGTACTTCGACATTTGCAAACAACGCGATCTTTTTGCGAGATTCCTCAGGTACTGGAGTTTTCGATCTAAGGACTAACCCATCCGGTTGAATGCCCACACCTCGTAAAGTTGCTACTGAGTGCTGGGTCGGTTTTGTCTTGTATTCTTCGCTTGTCCCAAGGAAAGGCATTAGAGTCACATGTATGTACAGGGAGTTTTCTTGCCCAATCTCAAATCTAAGTTGCCTTATGGCCTCCAGAAAAGGAAGGGACTCTATATCTCCGACAGTACCACCGACCTCAACAAGAACAATCTCTGGATTTTCGTGACTAGCCATAGCAGTAATTCGTTCCTTTATCTCGTCGGTAACGTGAGGAATTACTTGTACTGTCTGCGAAAGATATTGTCCCTCTCGTTCTTTTTCAATAACGCTTAAATACACCTGGCCGGTGGTAACATTATTCTGGCGAGCTAGGTCGACATCGAGAAATCGTTCGTAGGTTCCAATATCAAGATCGGTTTCTGCCCCATCATCAGTTACAAAGACCTCTCCATGCTCATACGGTCGCATGGTACCAGCGTCCACATTGATATAAGGGTCAATTTTGAGAGCTGTAACACGATAACCCCGGGATCGGAGTAAAGCGCCGAGACTAGAAGTTGTGATCCCTTTGCCAAGCGAGGAAACAACTCCCCCAGTAATGAAGATATACTTGGTTTGCATTTGGTCCACCCTAGCCCCTGGGCGTTCACTCTACCACGAACGTTGCAAGGATTACGGGGGCTACGTACATGGTACATTTCTGGGATTATGGAATTTACTGAAACCCCTCTAAAGGAGATGCCGTGATTAGGAAAAACGGCATCTTGTTCGTTATGACTGGGGCTTCTGGAGTTGGCAAAGATACCATTCGACGGGAAGTATTACCTGAGTTTCCTAACCTCGTTTACTCGATTTCAGCGACTACACGTAAACGTCGACAAAATGAAGTAGACGGTCGGGATTACCTGTTCCTCACCAAGGCGAAGTTTGAAGAAATGATTAAATGCTGTGAATTCCTAGAATATGCAGAGTACGTTGGTGATTATTATGGTACTCCTACTCATCGGGTTTCCAGTGCACTAAAAAGCCAAAAGAATGTTTTATTAGAACTGGAACTTCATGGAGCGCGACAGGTAAAGAGAGCTATGCCAAACGCAGTAATGATTTTTGTGGCTCCCCCAAACCTTTCAGAGCTAGAGCGTAGGTTACGTGGTCGAGGAACGGACACTGAAGAAAAGATTGCTAAAAGGCTAGAAAGGGCAAGGGAAGAAATTAACTCTGCCCGAGAGTTTGATTATCTCGTTGTTAACGATAGCCTCTTGGAAGCTGTCAAAGAATTCTCTGCGATTATTCGGGCTGAATGCCAAAAAGCTGAGAGAATGATTTAGGAACAGTTCGGAAGTTTCTTAGGGGAAATTCAAGTAATCTCTCAAACTTGGCGGTGTCTGCCGTGTGCCGTATAATATCCTGTTGACCCACTAGTGAGTCGGTTTCTTTCCCGGCCTGTTAAGGCCCTGGAAAAAGGAGTTTTTATGGTTCTCGATGGTTTTGATAAATTAATGTCTTTGACGGATTCCCGGTACCGCCTTTCAGTTATTACTGCTCGTAGGGCAGCGCAAATTAAGGGAGGTATACCATCTACACTTGAGGAGGAAGACCTGCCGCGCACAAGCAATACAGTTACCATAGCGATGCGGGAGCTAGAACTAGAGAAGGAAATAGTGTGGGGTGAAGATTTGCCCAGTGAAGATGAGCTGCGTCGCCTTAATCAGCAAGATCGGCGAGCGGATGAAGTTTTCGGTAATTCCGAGGAAAACTGACCGGGGCGATGGCACTTAAGGTATTGGTGGCTGCCACGGGAGGGGTCGCAGCTATCAAAACCCCTTCTGTAATCAGGAGGTTGCGTGAGGCGGGAATGGATGTCCGTGCTGCAGCCACTCAGGGAGCCTATCGGTTTGTTACAGGTCTTTCTTTGGCAGTAGCGGCTGGTCACGAAATATTTGATCAAGAAACCTGGTTTGCCCCAAATGGAAAATTGAGGCATTTGGAATTGGCTACATGGGCAGATGTTCTTGTGGTTGCACCAGCTACTGCAGACGCCATTGCCAGTGCTGCAACTGGGCGGGCTGAAGACGTGGTTTCAGCACTAGCTTTATCAGGTATTTCAAAAACTCTTTGGCTTCCAGCTATGAACACAGCGATGTGGAAGAACCCTGCTGTCCGCCGCAATGTCGCTACCCTTGAAGCAGATGGACACGTGTTGTTTGGTCCGGTTGACGGGCATCTAGCTGGAAAACACGAGGGGATAGGCTTGGGTAGGATGGTGGAACCTGAAACTGTACCTTCTCTAGTTGAAGGTCTCTATAGGGAGCGGGATCTTGAGGGTAGGCGAATACTAATTTCTGCTGGGCCAACTCGAGAACATGTTGACCCAGTAAGATATTTTAGTAACCCAAGTACGGGGAAGATGGGTTATGCATTGGCTGAGGCGGCTAATGATCGGGGAGCAGAAGTAACTTTGGTATCGGGACCTAGTATCATGGAGGAACCACTCGGTATTCAGAAGATTCAGGTCTGTAGTGCCGATCAAATGTTAGAGGCTCTTACTAATCATTTTGCCAAAACTGATATGTTGATAATGACCGCAGCAGTCGCTGATTGGCGTCCTGTAAGTGCCTCTACAGAGAAAGTAGCTAAGCATGGGGATCGTTTGACCCTTGATTTTGTTCGCAATCCGGACATTCTCCTTAAATTAAGAGATAGCCGAAACCAGCAGGTGATGATTGGGTTTGCCATGGAAACCAGCGAAGGGCTATCGAAAGCAGCAGAAAAGGCTCGCACAAAGGGGCTGAACTTCATTTGTTTGAATTATCTTTCAGGTGATGACATCCCATTTGGTAGCGATTTCAACAAGATTACCGTAGTGAAGCCTAATGGAGATTACGAGGAGTTTCCAAAACTTTCAAAGCGCGAGGTCGCTGATGCGATCCTCGATCGAGGTGCTTTGTGCTTGACCGATATTAATCAATGAAACGTAAAGATGGCATAACAAGTATCGCCAGACGTTATGGCCCGTAAGGAATACAGACAACAGCTTATTGGAGAAATAGTCGAGACGGAATTTATTTCTACACAAGCTGAGATTACTGAACATCTTGCAAAAAAGGGCATTAAGGCTACTCAGGCAACTATTAGTCGTGATGTAAATGAATTGCGACTCGTGAGACTATCCACCGGCAAAGGAAACCACCGTTATCGGTTGTCTCCACTAGAAAACGGGATAGATGCGATGACTGAACTGTCCCAGCAACTGAGGTTATTCGTCCGTGATCTGGATAGAGGTCACAACACCCTTGTCCTTACTACTGACGAAGGTCAAGCTAGCGGAATTGCAAAAGTAATAGATAAGTTGGATCGGGACGATATTGTAGGTACTCTTGCAGGGTTCAACACTATTTTTGTTGTTTTGCGAACTGCAGAGATGGCTGAGGTGCTGCTCGACGAGTTAGAAGGGTTGCTTCACTAAGGCTATACCCAAAGTTAGGATGTACAGGTCGGTCGTGTAGTTAAATAATTTTAGTTAGTTAAGCCCAGAACATTTTTTGTTAGTGCTAATACCGTTTCGATGCTAATCTTGAGACTAGTGAGCTCTGGAGGTCCCAGAATGAACCGAAGGCTTCTTGCCTCGCTATTTTTTGTTCTTACCGTTAGCTGGGGATTAGCTCAAACGTTTGTTGTTTTTCCTGTCCAGTCTCCAGACACTCTCCTTGGCTTTGCGGTTGCAGATCGTATATCTAGAGAATTCATAGATGAATTCGATGAGATCGTTGGTCCTGAGATTGCAGTAAGTTTAGTACCGCCACTGCCTGTTGGCACCAATTACTTGAGCCCTGGTGTTTTCTTGAAAGACCGGTCATTCAATAATCAGGTTGGCGCTGTCTTAGCTCGAGAGCTCTTCGGAGCGGATTTTGTCTTAACTGGGGAAGTGATCAATTCCCCAAACGGCCTAATTTTGAAGTTATACCTGGCTGGGGTAAATGGGGTTAATACACATACTGTGAGGTCTGCGGTGAGTCAACCAGGCCTGCTAATTGATAAGGCAGTCGCAATTGTTGCGACTAGGCTTGATCTGAGAAAACCAGAAATTGGATCAACGTTTGTTTCCTCCAATGTTGAAAGGGATTACCTTAGTGCCCTTAACTTGATTAGTCGCGGATTTCTAGAGGACGCCCGGGCGTTGCTTGCCCAAATGGACTCCCATCCCGGCGCTGCTCGTTTAAGGCGAAACCTCGCCGCTGTTTTTTCTAGGAAGGCAGGTGATGATCCAGGATTGCAGGCGACTATGTCCCTTAATAGTTTAGAATTTAGTGAAACACTTGCAATAAAGTATTTTCGAGATTTCGCTGACAACTCTAGCCTGTTGGCACCCCGATTGTGGATCGCCATTCTCTCGGCTAGCAACAACGACTTGGACAGTGCTATTGAGGCTTTTGATTTAGCAGCGGCAGAACACCCATATGGTGTCGTTGCACGTGCAAATTTCCGAGCTTCTAGAGGTCTACCAGGGGTGGAAGAAGACATTCTAAAAGTTTTAGGACAGGTCAAAGAAGGAGCTGTCGGCGTTGGTACTTTATTAGGACTCGCCGTCGTTGCTGACTATAAGGCCGACATTGTGCTAGAACAGACTGCTTTGGAAGATCTCAATAGGATTCAACCAGATTTTCTATATCCCTACGAGCGTCTCTCCTTTATCGCCTTTGAACAAGAGGACTTTTTTGATGCTCATAGTGCGCTATTGAAAGCTGTACACTTAGACCCCGATAATGATTTGTATTGGACTAACTTAGGTTGGGCTTACTATCTTATTGGTCTTCTAGATAAGAGTGAGGAAGCCTCACTTAGGGCAGTGCAGCTTAATCCTCAACGATTTACTGCCTTCTATAACCTAGGGTTAATGCAGGTGCTGACAGGTCGCCTTGAACTCGCCGTAGAGCAATACAGACGTGCCGTTAGCCTCAGCTCAGAGGTTGATCCAAATGCCATTATAGATCTTTTAAAGGCGCTTGAGAAATATCCAGACCAGCAAGGTATCCACTATGCACTAGGATACCTTTATGAACGTCAGGGTAAGCATTTAGCAGCTGCTGACCAGTACGAGATTTATCTAAACAAAACCGGCAATGACCTACCCTTAACAGTTTTCGCGAGTAAGCGAATACTTGCTCTGAGGGCTCCTCCAGCTGCTATTGCCATTAATAACATCATAGAGATTTGTTTGGGACAAAATGGCATATCTGCTGCTCCTTATCATCCGGGTGACACCATTTATCCTAGGTTTGAGGTAATTACGGAAGGTGAAGCTCTGCCAGATAAACTTCAGATATCAATAAATTTACTAGATCGCGGGGGCTTAATCTTGAGACAAACCGATGGCGAGGTCAGCGTGCCTTACAACGCGGTTGGCTTGGTAATTGACCAGTTCGGGCTTGATATTCCGTTGACTCTAGACCCAGGTTCCTACGAACTCCGTGTTTCGGTCAATACCTCAGAGCAAAGGTTTTCTCATGCAGCGGTAACGTTGACTGTGAAGGGTAGCCAGGTGTTACTCCGTCAGCTGATTAGTCGCAACATACAAATGTTGGGAATTAGAGCAGGACGTTTTTTATTTGGACCTCGTAATCTTTCCCGTCCTGAGCTGCTTCCGCGAATCTTGGTTCAGGAACTGAGGAGTGCGGCCGAAGAGGCGGAAAAGATCTTACCGGAAGCAAAGAAAGGTAGATTTGAGGGTATGTCAGGTGGCAAGCTCTTCGCAGATAGTACTGAAAGAGACGTAAGGGACTTTCTTAGGTTTCTTCTTTCTCAACGAGTTCAAGATACCGAGCTAGTCTTCGCCGAGGCCTATGCAAAGTGGGCCTTAGATGGAGCTCCGCTGTATTAAGCGATAGGGCCTGGGTGGGCCGGTAGGTTTAGGAAAAGAGTTTCCCGAAGATCCGGAAGCCTGCCAAATAGGTGCCTAGTGCAGATCCAAAAGTAGCGAATATAAAAATTAGAAGTGTTCTGGCAACTCGATTTGACCACCATCCCTTAGTAGTCGTTATATCTGAACGTAAGTCCCGAAAGTCCGATATCTTTGGTTTTCGGGCCCATAATTCCAGGCCTGCAGCTACAAAACCAGCGCCTATCATGGGATTTAGAGAGGTAAAAGGAGCAGCCAAAAAGGTGCCTATTATCGTCATCGGGTGGGCAAGGGCAAGTATGGTACCGATGGAAGCTAGAGCTCCATTAATTAAGAACCAATCAATAATGATTTTTAGGCCTAGTTCCGGGCTCCTGTTGAAGCCAATCCCGAACCCAGTAAGGATAAGCGACACGATGACCCACGGTATGATTTTTAGCCACGGACTAGGGGCAGGAACTTTTTCCAATCGTTCTATTTCAGCAGCTGGATTAGTTACTCCAGTTTCAAGATTTTTCACTAGTCCTCGGAGGTGTCCTGCTCCGACAATCAACAAAACGTGTTTGTAGGACGAATAAGAATTGCCGCCAAAAACGTCGAGGTAAATCCTACAAGCCATATATAGGTCTCTCTCAGCTATCAGTGGAGTAAAAAGAGCTTGAGAACCTTCTGAGAATTCGGCGAATGTGGCTTCTAGTATGTCGCCTTGCTTAAGATTCTCTATCTCTTCGGGAGAAATATTTTGGCGGGAAAATGTGCTGAAAAGTAGGCCACCCATCAGGCTAAAGCGTTGCCACCAAGGTATATTACGATAGGTGCGGCGTAACGTGATGCCTATGTCACGATCAACCAATAAGAGTGGCAATTCAGCAGCTTCGGTATGATGTATTGCAACTCGCATTTCCTCACCTGGTTCAATGCCCACTTGATCAGCTAAACGTTTTTGGAAGGCGCCCAGTGCTAGGTTAGCAGCTACCATACCCGCTTTACCTTGACGTATTACTTGAAAGAGATCAAGCTGGGCCCAGCGGTCTGGTTCCGTGATAGCCGCATAGCGATTTTGGTCAAGTTCAATTGCTACGGCGTCGAAGGATTCCGTAGCAATTAGATCCGCTACCGCCTGGGCGCTTTCTCGGGAAACATGAGCGGTACCAAGTAGAACAAAGTTGACCCCGCCTAGTTTTAAGCGAATTAGCGGCTGCGGTTCTGTGTCATTTTCATTAGAATGACAAGGGACGCTGGAATGCATACTCCGAGTTTACCTGTTCAAGTCAGGTAACAGGTTACCGACCATATCAACGCCCCGTGGGGTCTGGAGGCGTAGACATTATCCTTATTTGATTATTGGCGTTGCCTTGGCTGCGATGTGCTTTGGGGATACAATTGGCTTATGGTGGAAAATAAGAGCGTAAAACAAGTGGAAAAAACACCTGTTCAGATGGCCGGCCAACCTACTTTAGGTAAGATGGTGCGTCTATTCTTGAAATCCCTAATCTTGGCGGTAATCTTTGTTATTTTGATTAGCATTCTTTCCACCTTAGGCGTTCCCTATCTAGATACTATGTGGGGGAAAGTTATTGTCCTGGGGATATTGTGGGTAATAGCTTATCCTCGTATTATGCGAGAATTTCGCACTAGCACTTACGTGAAATCAAAGTAACACTTCGATCGATACGATTGTACCGTCTGTCACAGACCTATTACATGTGTTCGTGCGTTTATGGTGCTCAACAGATGTGCCTAAGACTTATTATTTTGCCTACGATAGCTGTCACCAAAGCGCTTCTGGAATTTTTCAACACGGCCTTCAGTGTCTATAAACCTTTGCTGTCCAGTGTAGAAAGGATGATTACCTGACCAAACATCAACAGTCATCTCAGCTTTAGTGCTGTAGGTTTCTAGAACTACTTCGCCTTCACAATATATCTTGCAAGGAACTAGTTTAGGGTGAATATCTTTTTTCATGGTACTCCTTACCGAAACCACGAGGGTGAGCAGACAAAAAACTGAACAAACCTGACCAGTTTAGCAGGTTAGTTGGCTTTTGGGTAGTATCGGTTTTTGCCTTAGCTGTAACCGATCTGATTTCTAAATTGAGCGCCAAACATTTGTTCAATGGGATTTACCGGAGGTAAGCGCCCCTTTGATACCAGTATACCTTGAGGGCAACAAAGGGAGCCCCTTCGTACATTAGGGAAATTATCCGTGTAATGCAATTGAATCAGGTTTGGGGACAAAAAAATTGAATTATTGTGAGATGTGATTTATTGGAAGTTGCATAACGCAATTCATATCTTGAGCTTACACGTTCTAAGCTGGCTCCTAAGACTTGAAATAAATATTCTTAAGGCTGAGGTAACCCTAACGATCATGTTGTGTTAAATAAATAGTCTTAAAGTGATATTCTCCGGAGTGATATGTTGACCTATCCTAAGACGATGAGTTTAGCCCCAATGGGTCGGGTTGACATGTCTTTTGAGGTGCCGGGATCCAAAAGTTTGACAAACCGTGCTCTTGTATTGGCTGCATTAGCGGATGGAGAGAGCGTTCTTGAAAAGGCTTTAATTGCTGAGGATAGCCAGGTTATGGTTGAAGCCCTCCGAACTCTTGGGATCTCAGTTGAAGTTGAGGACGACCAGTTCATGGTTGAGGGCTGCGGAGGCCGAATTCCCGTTAAGGAAGCTGATCTTGACCTTCGCCTTTCCGGTACTTCGATAAGATTTCTTACCGCCCTTGTTGCTCTTGGTCAAGGATCTTTCCGACTTGATGGTAATCAGCGTATGCGAGAACGGCCTATCCAGGATTTGTTGGACGCTTTAGCAGGTCTTGGGGTCAAGTCGGAAGCACAGTTCCAAACAGGATCCCCACCCGTGATAGTGAGAGCTGATGGTATTAAGGGAGGTAAGACTCATATTGCTGGAGATCGGTCATCCCAGTACTTGTCAGCCCTTCTCATGGTGGCTCCCTTGGCTGATGCGCCTGTTGCAATTGAAGTAACTGGAGAACTCCAGTCGAAGCCATTTATAGACATGACGTTGGCGCTAATGGCGGATTTTGGCGTAATGGTAGATCGAGAAGGCCACAATTCCTTTTATGTTCTCCCATCGGCTTATCAGCCTCAGTTTCATCGGATTGAAGGTGATGCTATGTCCGCAGGGTATTTTTGGGCTGCTGCTGCTGCTTCAGGGGGAAGGGTAGAAATCAGAAACTTGGGCAACTCTTCCTTGCAGGGTGACCGTAGGATTACTGAGATTCTGGATGAGATGGGTTGTCAAGTAATTTGGCGCGATCATAGTTGCGAAGTCATTGGTCCCCGTAATGGTCAACTTAGGGGAGGAGATTTTGACTTAAATGATATGCCCGATCAAGCTCAAACGGTAGCGGTATTAGGCATGTTTGCGGATTCCCCTGTCACCATAACTAACGTGGCTAATATGAGGATTAAAGAAACTGACCGCTTGACAGCTTTGTCCACCGAACTAAGGCGATTAGGTGTCCGTGTAGAGGAGGGTACTGATTCGATCGTCGTACATCCTCTTCGAACTAGTCCGAGATGTATCACCATCGATACCTATGGTGATCATCGTATGGCTATGGCCTTTGCTATCGCTAGCATTAGATTTGATCTAGAGCTAAAAAACCCATCTTGTGTAGCGAAAACTTATCCGGGATTCTTCGATGATTGGGCGATGTTGCGCTCATAGGCGTTATGATGACACCGATGGGTGAGTCCACCATCATAATTACGCTCGACGGTCCGGCCGCCACAGGAAAATCTAGTGTGGGTGTAGAGGTTGCCCGACAACTTGATATTCCATTTATTTCCAGTGGTCTTTTTTACCGGACCGCTACTCTTTTGGCTTTAAGACAGGACGTGAGTCCCGATAACCAGGAAGGTATTATCACTCTTCTTGAACAGCATAAGATTTTATTTCAATCAAGCGGCACAATTAACAGGATTTTGGTTGATGGTGTGGAGGTGAGCCAGAAGTTGCACACAGATCAGATTGACGAGAACGTATCAGCAGTATCTTCTCATCCAGGTGTCAGGTCCTGGGTTCAATCAAGACTACAGGGCCTTGAACCTCCTTTCGTTGTTGAAGGTAGAGACATGGGATCTATAGTTTTTCCAAATGCTGATATAAAGTTTTATCTCACTGCCTCTTCTGAAGCTCGAGCATCTAGACGAGTTAGCGAGAGGAGTTCGGATCTAAACCTTGTAGGGGACGCGCTCGCACGGCGTGATTTGTTGGACGCTAGGCAGCTTAAACCCGCTGGGGATGCTTTGCATATTGATACGGATGGACTGTCATTAGTGGAAGTGACTCAAATGCTGTTAGTACATGTAGCGGCTGTGAATAAAGCATGAAACCTTTTGAAGCTAATGCAGCCCAACTAAGTCACGTAGTAGTAACCAGTACCAGATTCAAGCCTGAGGCTCAGTCACTAGTAGCAGATATATCATCACGCCTTCTTGCCCTAGGTGTTGACGTTGAGACAGATACTTATGGCGAGTTAGATCTCAACCAAGTTGCTAAAGAGGCTGATCTAGTAATTTCAGTTGGCGGGGATGGCACTTTGCTTTCTACTGCACGGAGGCTTGTTGGGACCCACGTACCTGTTCTAGGAGTGAATCTTGGAAAACTTGGGTTTCTTGCAGAGCACAGTCCAAAAGAAATTATGGCGTTTCTTTCTGGTGCGGTTCCAAGTGGTTGGCGGTTAAATCCAAAGATGATGTTGCAGGCTACTGTTCAACGTGATATTCCGATAACACGATATGCATTAAATGAATTTGCCTTGTCACAAGGGGTGATGACACGTCTAATTGGGATCGATATGGAGGTAGACCATCAGCATGCCATCCAATATCGGGCGGATGGCATGGTGGTATCTACCCCGGTGGGATCTACGGCGTATTCTTTGTCTTTGGGCGGCCCTATCTTGACCCAGGGCCTACGGGCTTTTGTGGTGACGCCAATTGCCCCCCATGCTCTTACCAACCGGCCGATTGTACTAGATGGTCGATCACAGGTAAGCCTAGAACTAAAGACTTCAGTTGCTGAGGTAGCCTTACTAGTTGATGGGCAGGAGCGTGTCGAGTTACATACTGGGGATCGTATAGTAGTTACTGCCGCACCTACTGACTTGATACTCGTCTCGAATGGTCGGAGGACTTCTTACGATATCTTGCGACAAAAGCTTGGCTGGGGAACCACTCCAAACCTGCAAGATAAGTGATTAATTCACGGACTCTATAGAGAGATTTCATTTAGGTAATGGAGGGTTTAGGTAACAGAGGAGATCTTGTTTTTTGGCTAACATAACACTACTTTCTAATGGTCATGGTGAAGATGCTATTGGGGCTCTTTTAGGCTTAGAGGTTTGTGAAGTCCGTCCTGATTTGCATGTAAGGGCTTATCCATTAGTCGGTACGGGTGATTCGTACGAGGAGGCTGGTTTCGAAATCCTAGGTCCACGCAGAGTGATGCCTAGTGGAGGCCTTACGCTTCATTCAGCTTCAATGTTACGGCGGGATCTTTGTGCTGGGTTTGTGGGACTGACTTTGCGTCAATGGAGCGACTTAAAGAGGTTGGAAACAGATATTTTAATAGTAATTGGGGACATATATGCACAACTTCAGTCAGCCTTGGTAAAAACAAAATGTCGATTCGTGTACCAGGCGTTGGTTTCCGCTCTTCATGGTCGTGGAAGACCGAAGGGAGGCATGCGCAGAGTATTCATGGAGGTGTTTACTCCGTTAGAGCGTATGTTAATGAGCAGGTTAGCTGAACGGGTATATGTCCGGGATGTTGAAACTAAGAGTCATCTTAGAGGGATGGGTCTCGCTAAAGTAGAATTTTTAGGTAATCCAATTCTTGATGCTGCGGACGGTAATCCAATTTCATGTCTAACTAAGAAGGGATTTTCTGTGGTCCTTTTACCAGGTTCACGGGATTATGCTGTTTCCGCGCTTGGGACCATGCTTGCGTCTTTGGTGAAGACTAGAACTTTAAGTGGTGCCGTTGCTTGGTCGGGAGGTGAACTACCCCGATTTCCTGGTTGGCGCACTGAATCTGGTAATGGAGTGGGAGGCCTAAAGGCTGTATTACATAATCAAGATAAGGAAGTTTGGGTTTTTGAAGATAGGTTTTATGACCTATTAGCAGGGGCTCAGGTGGTTCTCGGTACGGCAGGTACAGCACATGAACAGGCAGCTGGACTTGGAATCCCAATAATTGCTTTCCCAGTACCTCCTTACTACACAGAAGCGTTCTTGATTAATCAACGGCGTTTATTGGGTCCAGCTCTGACTATATCCAGAGCCGATCCTGATGAAATAGCTAGCCACCTCCTACGCTTTCGTTATAACAAAGGAGACCGCGATATCGCAGCACATGCTGGACGTTTACGGATGGGACCGTCTGGCGGTTCGAAGGCTATTGTCCGTGATATTATTACCCGAGCTGTAGACATTGGAGTTCTGTCTCAAAAGAATTAGGTTAATACCTAGCTGTCCAGTAAGATTTTTGCTAAAATCTTTTGAATTACCTAATCTAGGTACTTGGTTATGATCAAGAGTCAACCCTCCGCGCCCCAAATTAGCGCTAAAGAAAAGATTTCCCAGAGTGTTTTGCGATTACAGGGAATTATTAAGAGCTTTCCTGACCAACCGCATCCCGCAGTAGTGGATTTCAATCTCAAAATTGAACAAGGAGAATTCGTCGCCTTACTTGGGCCATCTGGTTGTGGGAAAACGACCTTACTTAGGCTCATTGCAGGTTTCGAGATGCTTGATCGAGGCTTAGTTGAGGTTTCTGGGTTTATGGTTTCGGGTCCTAATGTGTGGATCCCACCAGAAAAACGCAAAATAGGTTTTGTATTTCAGGATTATGCACTATTTCCTCATCTTGACGTTTTGAGCAATGTCGCATTTGGCATTAAGGGGCTTTCTAAGTCTCAGCGTATTGACCGTGCTAGGGAAGTTATGGATCTTGTTGGGCTCACAATTTTTCGTGAGCGCTTTCCGGGGCAGTTGTCTGGGGGCCAGCAGCAGCGAGTGGCTTTGGCGCGTGCTTTGGCCCCGAGGCCAGATCTCATACTGTTAGACGAACCATTTAGTAACCTGGATGCAGGATTACGAGATAATACACGTATTGAGGTTGGTCGGATTCTTCGTGCTAGTGGGACTACTGCGCTTCTTGTTACTCATGATCAAGAGGAAGCAATGATGTTTGCAGATAGGCTTGCGGTTATGCGAGCAGGTCGGGTGGAACAGTTTGGTTCGCCGGAGGAAGTTTACTCGCGTCCCAGGACTGCTTTCGTTGCTAAGTTCCTTGGCATGGCTAATTTTATTCATGGATCGGCGCGGGGTAATGTGGCTGAAACGGCGTTAGGAGCCCTGGAGCTGAGCCAACCAGCAAATGGCGCTGTACTACTTTCAGTTCGCCCGGAAGCCCTTGTTTTTGATAGGGACGCTGGTTTTCCAGTAGAGGTGGTATCTCGGGCTTTTAAGGGACATGATCTAACTTACAGGTGTCAATTGCTCGGGAAAAATCGTCTTTCGTCAGAACCATTTTTGGTGCAGACCGGTCCAAATTGTGATGTCAAACCGGGTGATCGAATCAGGCTTCGTGTTTTTGGGAAAGCAGTACCTTTAGGTTTGAGTGAAGCTTAGTGTTATTCTGTTGCGGCGTCAGCTCGGGCTTCAGATCCAACTAATAACTCTCTTAACCGAGAAAGGCAACGATAGTGTTTTTTTACGTAAGCGCTGTTTACGTAACTAGGATCAAAAAGCTCCAAGAGAGTTACCGAGCTTGCTGCCTTAAATTGCACTTCTTGGTCGTACAGTTGGTCAATAAAGTGTACGAAGCGGAGTGCATTATTTTGAAAAGCTATTGGTTCGACTCCAGAAATATAAAGGGCGCCGATACCCTTTAAAAAATTTTTGTAGTGAATTGGGTGGAGCGAGGCTAGAACGTCCATGAGTTGAGGCCAGGTCCCGGTTACCTTTATGCCGTCTGAGGAGTCACAATAGGTATGCTTACGGAGACAGTTTTCCGATAAAAAATTTCCAGATAATGAACGATCCCGGTAGTCGGGTCCGTCAATCAAAAGCACGTCGAAGTGCGTGGCGATACTTTGAATTTCTCGCCGAAAATCTTCGGCATTAAAGCGCCCTTCGCCTTGTGCGTTGGGTGTAGTGTTAGAGGTTGTGACTATGGTACCTCCCGCTAGGAAAATCTCTGCAAGGAAGTTCTTAATTATTAGTGTGTTTCCGGGATCGTCTAGTTCAAACTCGTCGAGACAAATAAGTCGATGTCCCCCCAGCATTTGACGTAATTCTCTCTGGCTTAGGGCTCCTATTAAATAGACCAATTCCTGAAAGGAAAGGTAGATTTTTTCGTTAAAGGGAGCCGCATAATAAAGGGCCGTTAACAGATGAGTTTTACCAACCCCAAATCCCCCATCTAAGTAAAGACCAGTTCCGACTATTTTCCTCCGTCTCAAGTGAAATAATCCTCTGCTGGGAGTAAAAGAGGGCATAGATCTCACGAAATTATCTAAACGATCTAGTGCCATTATTTGGCTGGGATCCTGCGGACAATATGTTTCGAATCGGGTATTCCGGAATCTTGGAGGCGGGGTGAAATTAGGTAGTGTTAGCCCAACAGGTAGCTCAAGTAGCTCAAGTGGAACTATCTGACTCACGGGCCGAGCCTACCATGGGGTAGGCGTTAGTTTGACAGGGATTGGTTTGTAGCCTACGATAACTTACACCCAAGACGTTCCGGGGAAGTCCGGTGAGAATCCGGCGCTGTCCCGCAACGGTAGATTCGAAAGTGGTTTGCTGAATTCACGTCTTTCGAACTAGCCCGAATACCGGACGTCAAGGAGACTGCACCCCTTGCGAGGACGAGGAAGGGCAGCCTTAGGGAAGTTTTAGGCCTCCCTTGGCGGCCAACCTAGGTTTTAGGTAGAATTTCTGTCCTTCGCAGGAGCCTGTTGGAGGCAACTGTGAGAGTATTGAGATCTATCTTAGTTCTTGGGGCTACATATTTTTTCTTTTCTGCTGTAGCTACTTCTTTTCCGTTAGTCCTGACTGATTATCTTGGCCGAATGGTCACAATCGCTGATAAGCCTAAACGCATAATAAGTTTAATGCCTAGCGCTACTGAGACTGTTTGCGCTTTAGGCGCATGTGATCAGCTTGTGGGACGAGATACATTCAGCAATTACCCGCCAGAAGTTATGGAGTTAGCGGATTTAGGTTCCCCATTTTCTGTCGATCTTGAGGCTATTATAGCGCTAGAACCGGATCTCGTGCTTGCTGATCAGTTTAGTGGAGTAGCAGCGGCTCTTGATGAATTTGGGGTGACGGTTTTCGCAGGAGTACCTCAGACTATCGAGGAGGCATTTGCATTCTTCCGAATTGTTGGTGAAATTACTGGCCTTCAAACGGAAGCAGCTCTATTGATTGGCCGTATTAATGGAGAGATTAATGAGTTAGAAAGGCTTGTCGTTGGTAGGGAGTCGTCTCCCCGTATTTATTTTGAACTTGACCCTACACCCTATAGTGTTGGTCCTAATTCGTTTATAGGGGAGTTAATCAGTAGCGCTGGTGGTGTCAATATCGTGACTGAAGTGATGGGAAGTTTCCCCCAATTGGATCCGGAATTTATTGTTGCTTCAGATCCCGAAGTTATTGTGTTGGGAGATGCGCCATTTGGGGAGACATTTCGAACGATAAGTGCTAGGCCAGGATGGTCGCAGTTAACAGCAATTAAATCTGGCCGAGTAGCCGAACTAAGTCAATCGGAAGTTGACGTGATGAACCGTCCAGGTCCAAGGTTAGGAGAAGCTATCCGGCTTTTAGCTGATCTTTTGCATCCGGATTTGTTTTGACCAACTATGCTAAGCGACCAAGCGGCAAGCGTATTCTGGCGTGGTTGGGGCCATTAAGACTTTCTGGGTTTACGTTGTTATTAGTGTCGATCTTTGCAACTGGTATTGGCTCGATCGATCTTTCTTTTAGCGCTGTTAGCCAAGCTGTTTGGAATGGTATCACTGGCCAGGTTGAAAGTACTTACGATGTAATCGTTTGGCAGATTAGAGTGCCGAGAGTCCTTCTCGCAGGTATGGTGGGCGGGGCGCTTGCGGTTTCTGGTGCAACCTATCAGGCAGTGTTTCGCAATCCTTTAGCCGAACCATACCTTTTAGGGGTGGCTAGCGGGGCTGCTTTGGGAGCGACTATTGTAATGGCTTTCGGAGCAGGGTTCCTACTATTCGCAGGAGTTGGTTTACCGATTGTTGCATTTATTTTTGGGCTTGTAACCGTTTTAGTTGTGGTGTTTTTAGCCCGCCAGAGAGGGCGACTTCCTGTACTATCTTTAGTTCTTGCGGGTGCAGTATTGAGCGCAATTTTTACCGCCATTACGTCTTTTTTAATGCTATCTGCGAGGGAACAGGTTGCGGGAATAATAGCGTGGCTACTTGGTAGCTTCTCTCTAGCTAGCTGGGATGAGGTAATTATCGTTTTCCCTCTTATGGTGATTGCCCTATCGATCATTGGTTTATCGGGTAGATACCTTAATTTGCTTCAGTTAGGTGAAGATCAAGCAGCTCAGCTTGGCCTTAATGTTGAAACAACCAAACTTGTGCTCGTTGCTGCAGCTACTCTCGCTACTGCCGCTGCTGTTAGTGTTAGTGGAATCATTGGTTTCGTAGGCCTTATGGTTCCTCATGCAGTAAGATTGGCATTTGGTCCGGATCATCGTGTTCTCATTCCATTGACCGTGATTTTAGGAGCTATTTTTATGGTTCTTGCTGATTTGGTCGCACGTACCCTTATTGCGCCAGTTGAAATTCCTATTGGTGTTATCACCGCTCTGGTGGGTGGACCGTTTTTTCTTTTCCTCCTTAGAACGCAGCGAGTCGTCCGGTGATTGAGGTTCGTGGCGTTTCAGCTGGTTACGATGGTAGGGACGTTATTAGTGATCTCCATTTGGTTGTACCAGAGGCAGAAGTAACTGTACTTTCTGGGCCTAATGGGGCCGGGAAAAGTACTGTAATTGCCTTGCTGACAAGATTATTGCGGCCAAGGAAAGGACAGTTACTTCTCGATGGCCGTCCACTGAGAGGTTATGGTCGCCGGGAGCTAGCACGAAGCTTTTCGGTGGTTCCACAAAAAGATATTCTACCGGGTGATTTTTCTGCTCTAGAAATTGTTCTCATGGGTAGGATGCCTCACCTCGGATTGTTTGGGTCCGAGCAGGAGAGTGATTGGCGCTTTACTAAAGAGGCCATGGAACGAACAGATACTTGGAATTTACGTCGAAGATTGATCGCCACCTTGTCCGGAGGAGAGCGTCAAAGGGTTATATTAGCTCGTGCTTTAGCCCAGCGCCCTCGATTCCTCCTTCTCGATGAGCCAACGAGCCATTTAGACCTCCAACACCAGGTAAAACTTATTAGGTTGATTCGCCGTGAGGTAAGAGAAGGAATCGGCGCTCTTGTAATCCTTCACGATTTAGTTTTAGCTGCTAAGATCGCTCAAACATTAGTCCTTATTGACTCCGGCCGTAATATAGTCGCCGGACCACCTGCTGAGGTGCTTAGGGAAGACCGTATACGTGAGATATATGGTGTGAACGTTGATTTGGTACCGGATCCGGTAGTGAAGACTCCGCTAGTTGTTCCCCGCCTTGATTGATAGGAATACGGAAGTTGGCAAGGCCTGAGAACAAAACTCTAATTGAGTGGTTATCAGTGATTAGATTGGCCTCATACCTTAAAAAATCTTTTTACAATGCGCTAGGTGGGTCGAATCTGCGTCGCACTGCTTTAGCTAGGTTATAGGAATCTAAGAGTTTTAGTGTAGATTTCTCCCAGCTCCAGGCTTCAGTATCGATTCTTGCTTGAGATCCAAGTTTATTACGCAAATGTATATTACCCAAAAGCAGTTTAAGCTGATTTCTAAGGTTATCAAGGTTGCCAGGCGAGAAAAGTAAGCCGTTTTCACCGTGTTGAATGACGTCTGGGATCCCTCCCGCTCGGGCACCGACTACGGGTACTCCTGAAGCCATAGCCTCTAATGCGACGAACCCAAGCGTCTCGGTATCTGATGGAAAGGCAAAAACGTCTGAACTTGCGTATGCTTTGGCCAAATCGGTTCCGCCCATATATCCCGTAAATAGCGTCCTAGTACCTCTAAAAAGCTCTTTGAGGGATGATTCGGCAGGACCGGAACCCACAATGGCAAGACGTACCCCCGATAACTTACTAATTGGATCCAGTAACCAGGAGATGCGTTTTTCGTTAGATAATCGGCCGACATATATCATCAGGGCTTCATCAGGGTGCCCTTCGGTGAGAAAATTACGCATCTGCGAAGATTGGTTACTAGGGTTGAAACGATTTGTATCCACCGCTTTATGCCAGAGGCGAACCCGCTTAATGCCCTGATTTCGCGCTGCATTGAGTATTGGCTGGCTTGTACAAAGGTTAATGTGAGCTCGATTGTGTACCTCTCGTAAGAAAGCCTGACCGGGACGAATAAGAAAAGAGAGTCGGAGGTGTCGGGCGTATTGTGCAAGATCGGTGTGATAACTCGAGAGCAGAGGCAAATTACGTTGCTTGGCAATTGCAGTTCCCCAAAGTCCCATAACTACAGGATTAATTACATGAACTACATCTGCCTGGAACAAATCTAACTCTCGACCTATCCGGCGCCGGGGTAAACCTAGTATTTGTTCCGGGTACCAGGGGCGGAATGCGACCCCAGGTACTGGAACGACTTTGTGCCCAAAATAATCCTCTGGCAGGGCTTCATTAGATGTTGTGGGGGCGAAAATAATAGCCTCGTGATCAAGGCGGCGAAGGTGTTCCAGAGTGTGGAGTAGCCTGGTTACTACCCCATCAATTTTGGGGAGGAAAACTTCGGTGAAGTAGGCGATTCGCATGCTAATGCCGGAGCGTTATCCTAGTCTACCTTTATCCTAGGTACGGGCGGGGTTGCCGAAACTGAACGAAAGCCTAGGCCTATAAGCGGTATCTAAGGGTCAATTGTTCCCCTTGGACGTTTGATTTGGGATACCAGCGAAGTGTTTGCTTGTCCAAACGCTAGTACAGGGTATTTTGTTAAGGTCAACCCTGTAAGAATATTTTGTCGCAATATCCGTAACTTCAGTAAGCAATCCTGTGCTCAAGGTAGTCGGGTTTAAGCCAAGATCTAAGAAAAGGTCGTTGCGGACGTGGAGGTCGTTCTCTGGATCTTCTTTACGGGGATTTTCCACATAGGCCACCTCCGAATTAGTAGTAGTTGCAACTAGTTTGGCAAGATCACGGATTTTGTGAGTTTCAGTCATTTGGTTTAGGATACGCACTCTATCACCTCTGTCTGGAGGGTTTTCGAGAGCGAGTTGGATACAGCGAACAGTGTCTTGAATGTGGATGAAAGCTCGAGTCTGCCCGCCTGTGCCGTGGACGGTCAGAGGGTATCCTACAGCTGCTTGCATTAAGAATCGGTTTAAAACTGTACCGTAATCACCGTCGTAATCAAAACGATTGACAAGCCGTTCGTCAAGGAGTGAGTCTTCAGTGTTTGTACCCCAGACAATTCCTTGGTGTAGATCTGTTATTCGGATTTCATCGTTCTTGGCGTAGTAGGCGAAGAAGAGCTGATCCTGGGTTTTCGTCATGTGATATATGCTGCCAGGGTTGGCAGGATACAGAATTTCCTGATGAACTTTTTCACCAGTATCGGTTGTTACTTCAATTGGAAGATAACCCTCAGGTATCTTCATTCCGGCTGTGCCATACCCGTAAACGCCCATGGTTCCCAGATGAGCCAAATGAACGTCTACACCGCTTTCAACTATTGCGCAGAGGACGTTGTGGGTAGCATTAAGGTTATTGTTAACAGTGTAACGCTTGTGGTAAGCGCTTTTCATGCTGTAAGGAGCAGCCCGTTGCTCTGCAAAATGAACAATAGCTTCTGGTCGTTCGTCTTTGATCAAAGTGAGGAGACGGTGGTAATTGGTAGCTATGTCAAGGTTATGAAAGACTATTTTTCTTCCTGTGCTCTCTTGCCAAACTCGGAGTCGAGTTCCGGTGGGTTGGATTGGTGTTAAACTTCCAGCTTCTAATTCGTTATCGATATTACGTCGACTTAAGTTATCAATGATTATTACATCGTATCCAAGGCGAGAAAGATGAAGACTAGTTGGCCAGCCGCAGAAGCCGTCTCCACCAAGGACGAATACCTTCATTTAGGCCTCCTAGAAGAGCCCCATTTGAGCTTTCTTGGGGCAGACATCGTAGCTTACCACCTAAACCGTAGTAAGGATTACTTCGGTCCAGATGAGGTGGAGCGAGGAGAGTGTTTTTTAACAACTTTACGGAAACGCTGATAAAGGTCACGTTTTCTGGACTGGACTTCTTCGTACGACCAATCTCCTGGTTTAATGAGAGACCACACCGATATTATTGCGATGAAGGGTGCGTGGAGTACAGCCCAAAGTAAGGTTGGTAAACCTACAAGGTCTCGCCGGCCGAGTTGAATGAGTCCTAAGTTGATGCCAAATAATTCTACCCCTATTTTAATTCCCCAGAGGGGAATGACCCAGAGGGCGATTTTGGGTGCAAAGGGAATTGCAACTATGGCAATCGTCAGCATCGTGCTTTGACCTGCAAGCAAAATTAGGCCCGCTAAGAACCCAGGTTGGTAGTGCATAGGATGGTGATATCGCGAGACCCAACGTATGCGTTGTCGGAGCAGTGATTTAAAGGAAGGCATTGGTTGAGTAAAGACTCTACAGGCCTGATCATCTGCAATGACTATTTTCATGCCAGGTAATTTAGCTAGCTTTTGGGTTAAGAGGTCTTCATCGCCGCTTGGAGATTTTCCAAAACCACTGAAACCACCGATCTTTTCAAAGGATTCACGGCGATAGGCTTGATTGTTAGCCGTTGAGGCTAACGGAAGGCCTAATCGCAAGAGGCTGCGCATGGCCAGCATAAGTGAAAACCAGTCGATAGTTTCGAAATATTCGTGCCAAGTGAGAATAGTCTGGGCTCGCGAGGTTTCGACTAAGCCAACCACCATGCAAACGTCACTTCTGAAGTGTCCTACCATGGTCCTCACCCAGTATGGAGGCACTATACAATCCGCGTCCGTAGTTATTATTATTTCACCCTTTGCGGACTGGATGCCAGCGTTAACAGCATTTACCTTAGGAGAAAAATGGTCGTTAGGAAGATCCAGGCGAAGGTAACGGTAACGAGAATCTCGCCGAGATGCTTCACGGATGATGGAACTAGTTCCATCATCCGACCGGTCGTCGATAATAATGAATTCCAATTTTCCAGGATAAATCTGCTGTTCCAAAGAATTAAGCAAGGTTGGGAGGGACGATTCCTCATTTCGAGCTGGAACAATAACACTTACGAATGGAGTGTGGTCTTTGGTTGATTTGGTTATGCGTAAAATAATTCCTAGGACTATAACTAATAAAAGCAATATATATGCGGTGACTAATGCAGACAGGACAATTAGAAACAACGACATAGAAAAAGCCTCCTACATGTTATCACCGGTTGTTACGCTATAACTTCTTTAGTAAGTTTGTGTAAAACCCAAGGTCCATTGTATTACTTTAACCATCCGGCTCTGCTTTTCTAATAGATCTAATGCTTACCTAGTTTGAAGATAGCCTTAAGTAGTCACAATGAATTAAATGCGAATCTCATGCTAGACTGACCGGCCGTGCGTGTCGGCTTCATCACACAGCTTCTGTGGAATCGTTATGGATCTTTTTGGAAGAAACTTCTTAAAGATGCTGGGGCAGAGATAGTACTACCTGAGCCGGGTATGGTAGGTAGCGGTCCCGACGATTATAGGCTACAAAAAATTCCTTCATTCATCTTCCGACTTTCGGCTGCTCAGGCTCTTGCCTTGAGAGATGATGTTGACCTATTAATTGTCCCAGATTTATCCGAGGGTGTAGAAGTGAATCGCGGAGCTGGACAGGATCCGTGGGTGGCTCAATTTTCTGAAACTTTACAAAGTGTCGTTGGGAGGTTCCCTCAGATATTATCTGTACCTGTATCATTAACACCAACAATAAAAGGTCGGGCTATAGAAGTTTTGCAGCATATTTTGCAGGATTCGGCAAGGGTTCGTCGCGTATGGGAACGAAATCAGGCTTACGCGAGATACAGGTGGCGCCAAGAGGGCGTACAAGAATTAACCTCTAACTATCACTTGGTTGGTTTCATTGGGCAACCGTGGGTAGTTGGAGCGCAAAGTTTACGTTATTTCAAATCAGATAGTTATTCTGTTTTGTCGCAAAGTACTTTCGATCCACAAGTTCTCCGTCGAGAAGCAAGCACTGTTGAGTCAGAGCTGCTCCCTAGTGATATGGAAGCCCTAGGAGCCGCTAGGTTGTTTAATCGAAGGGGAGACGTAACTAGGCTTATCGTCGTAGCCGATAGGATCAGTTCTGACGATTGGTTGGTACGGTTCATTCAGCGAAAGAGTCATAAGCCAGTCGAATCTGTGCAGCTTGAGGATCTTTTAAATTAGGGCAATAGGTGTCTAGTTTAAGCCTAGTACAAACTGATGGTGACTATTGGTTAGAATTAGCTTTGGTGCAGATTGTTTCCTTGGTAGCGGTTGGTCTTTATGCTGTAGCGAACTTCGTTCAAGCCTGGTCTGTTGTTCGCCGTAAACCTATAATGGCGGTAGTTTTCATGATATCTGCTGTAATTATAGGGGTATCGTCTGTGGCTTTTATTTACTCCCCAGGTATTGCTAGGCCACTTCTGGTATTTGGGTTAATTTTTGCCTCTCTAGGTGGGTTATTGAACGCTTGGATTGTGCTCGGAAAGGTAATTTTGTGGCGACACCTTGTTAGAGCTAGCATAGCCTTAGTAATCTATGTCTTAATAACATTCGGTTGGGGTATCAATTAGGAAGGTAAGAGGAGCTTGGTTGAGTTGGTGGCAAGAATACTCCTATGACGCATTAGGCGGCTTTTAGAAGGCATGCTGTCCGGTAATCTCGCGCCCTAGGACTAGTGTGTGTATGTTGTCTGTCCCTTCATAGGTAGAAATTGCTTCAAGATTAAGCATGTGACGGATTGTTGTGTATTCGGTAGTTATTCCATTGGCCCCCAAGAGGTCTCGAGTTGATCTAGCTATTTGAACGGCAGCTCGTACGTTTTCACGCTTAGCAAGGCTTACGCGTGAGGGTGAGTCGCGCCCCTCACCTTTCAGTCGAGCTAAATGGAATGCGAGCAAAGTGCCTTTAGTTAGGCCCGTTAGCATATCGGCTAGTCGGGCCTGGATTAGCTGTTTTGTTGCAAGGGGCGTTTCAAATGCTGGTCGTTTAGCCACGTAAGTAGTAGCTTCTTCGAAACAGGCGGTAGCGGCACCAAGTACACCGAAAGAAATTCCGAATCGAGCTTGATTAAGGCACGATAAGGCCCCACGTAATCCAATTATTTCAAGTCTATCTTCTTCAGTGACCTCTACGTCGTGTAGATATAGCTCTGACGATATTGAAGCCCTCATAGACATCTTAGAGGTGATATCCACTGTCGATAAGCCTTCTGTATTCGTATCAATTGCGAAACCCAACACTTGTTCTGTATCTTCGTCCTTAGCCCAAATAATTGCCACATCAGCTATAGTTCCGTTTGTGACCCAACGTTTCCTACCATTTAAGACGTAACGGTTTCCAACCTTGCGAACTCGGGTTTGCATATTCCCGGGGTCACTACCAGCACCCGGCTCAGTTAAGCCAAAGCAGCCAATTGCATTACCACTTGCTAGTGGTGAAAGCCAGCGCGATTTCAGGGCATCACTACCGTAAGTATAAATTGGCCACATCACGAGGCCCGATTGGACACTAACAAAAGACCTCATCCCGCTATCTGCAAATTCTAATTCGCGATTTACGAGGCCATAAGCTAAATGCGAAGCCCCAGCACCCCCATACTGTTCTGGGATAGTCATCCCTAGAATGCCTAGTTCGCCAAATGCTTGGGGGAGATGAGGTGGAAATTGTGCAGTTGACCACCAATCTTTTATGTAAGGCATTATTTCCGAGTAGACATACTCACGAACTCTATCTCTGATTACTAGTTCTGCTGGATTGAACAATGATTCAATTTCATAAAAGTCTTGTAGGACTTGAAAGTTGGGAGAGGGCTGGGTGGCTGTTGTGGTCATGTGTAACTCTGCTTTCTATTTGGAATTTAGGTATTTACTTATTTCAATCTTGATAATCATTTTCTGGCTTAATCATCGCCAAACAGTTTTTTCAAAGCGTCTTCTTTGCTGGTTTTTGTTTTGAGGTACCAAAGATCTTCAATGTTTATTAAGCGACCTACGTTGGCTAAGCTTATTAAGGAATCTCTAATGGTATTTAGAGCTAACTCCTCATTGTGATATTCGTCAATATAGCGCTGTACCGCTAAAAGGGTTATTCCCATTCCCCCATGCGTTTCGATTGCCTCGACAACCCACTCATCTATGGCCATGCCTCATCTTACGTGATTACACTAGCTGATTCTGTACCGAGGTAGTTTTAGCGGGGAATTGTGTCAGCAGTATCAGGATCTGGTGGTTTGTGAAAGGCTTCAATCGTTTTATTTGAAAGTTCTCCCCAAGTTACTTTGTCGTCCAAAGTAATTACATTGATAGGGCAGGCCTGGACGCATGCGTCACAACCCATGCAACTACCGGGGTCTAGTTCGAGGACTGCGCCTTCGTCAGGTTTAGGGTTAAAGGTCCTATGGAAAGCATTAGTAGGGCAAACCTGAGTACATACAGGGCACATAATGCAACCATCTGATATTCGAGGTAAAACCCAAGGAACTTGAGTTGTAGGAGCTAAATTCGCATTATCGAGGACGAAGTAGCGCTGGCGTAATTCGTTTGGCAAGCCATTCGTCTCGTCTCCTGGATCTAGAGGCGATAAAGCGATTGCAGTGGCTTGCTGTAGACCTTTAATGCTTTGCCTAAATAGATCACGACGACTAAGGTTAGAGTCGTCAACATCTTGGGGCATACTTTCCACTGAGCAGAATTCAATAGTAATCTCTTGACCGCAAACATTTGCTAGTTTCTTTGCCACTGAAATTTCATCTTCAACTGCTCCAATAACTGCGTCGCTGCCAATCGGACACTCGCTGCAGTTGCTTCGACCGAGGTGAAGATGACTAGAATCATCTGATAATTTAAGTAAATCAGTGGCTCCAAGACGGCCAAAGCAATGAATCTGAGCAGCCTCGCCGTCCACCTGGCTACAGCGCAAGTGGGTAACCGACTTTAATGTCTCGTTCGTTTCGAGAGCGTAGGAGGGACAACTTCGTACACATAAACCACAACCCGTGCAATCCACTTCGTCAATTTCTACCTGACTAGTTAGGGTTATGGCTTCGTGTGGACATACTTCACTACAAGCGCTACAAGCGGTTCGCGATTGTTTTACTGCCAGACATAAATCAGGCTTGTAGTTAGGTGTCACATTTATAGTTTGAGACAGTAACTTTATGATGTCTTCCATTTTTTTGTCCCAGTCCTAGAAGCCGTATTCGTGACTCCGTTTTGTGTCTAGCCGCCTATGGTAGCCAGTTTTTTCAAGATAATCGTCGAAGGCATCAAAGTCTATTTGTTGTTTGTTGTCGGAGAGAGCAACTGTTGGGTTGGGATGCACCTCAATCATTATTCCGTCCGCTCCAATAGCCAGAGCAGATTTGGTGAGCGGAACTAGTAGGTCTCGACGTCCGCCAGAATGGGTAACGTCCACAAGTACGGGTAGGTGGGTTTCTATCTTTGCAAGAGCAACTGCTGATACATCCAGGGTGTTGCGAGTATACCGTTCGAAAGTACGAATACCGCGTTCACATAAGATCACGTTAGGGTTGCCAGCGTCTAAAAGGTACTCAGCTGCTCTAATCCATTCTTCTATCGTTGCCGAAAGGCCCCGTTTGAAAAGCACTGGTCTCTGTGTTGCTCCTACAGCCTTGAGGAGAGAAAAATTCTGCATGTTTCTCGCCCCGATTTGCAGAACGTCAGCATGATCTAGGATTTGAGGAAGGTCGCGGGCGTCCATCACTTCGGTTACAAAATTTAAGTCAAATTCATCGCATGCGGCTCTTGCAAGTTTTAGTGCTTCCAACCCAAGTCCCTGGAAACTGTAAGGGTCGGTACGAGGTTTGAAGGCTCCGCCCCGGAATAGCTTAATGCCTTTAGAAGACACCTTCTCTGCTGTAGCAAATACTTGCTCGTGCGATTCTATTGCGCAAGGACCGGCAATTAGGACTGGTGCGTTTGTTCCTCCTACTGCTGTTTCTCCGATGCATACTACTGTGTCTTTGCTTTGGACTGATCGAGAAGCGAGGTATTTAGCCTTGTCTTGATCATCTTCGAGTTGCATACTGGCTTGGAATATTTGCTTAAACAGACTTTTTAGAGTGTTGTTAGTAAAAGGGCCTTTGTTGGCTGTCATTAATATGTCTAGCATCTTTTGCTCTCGAACTGGGTCGTAATGACTGAGGCCCTTCGCGGTTTGCAAGGTACCTATTTCTTCTGCTATTTTTGCCCTAGCGTTGAGCAGTTCTAGAAGGGCGAGGTTGAGGTCGTCAATCTGGGCTCGTAAATCCTCGATTTGATTTATCATCTTTTACCTTTCGTTGCGAAATACGCACGATGAGTATGGTTATCTCGTACAGGACAACAAGCGGACCAGCTACTAAGAGAAAGTTTACAGGGTCGCCTGTTGGAGTGATTAGAGCCGCTAGAATAGCACCTATGACTATGGCGTGGCGCCGGTACCTAGTTAGCAGGTCAGCCCTAACTAACCCAATCCTAGCAAGGACGAAGCCTAGGACGGGCATTTCAAACAGAAATCCGAAAACTGTCATGTAGAGAAGCATCTTCGAAATGTAGTCACCTATCGAAAGGAAGGTAGTGACTGTAGGTCCTAGGAAGCCGAGGAGAATTGGCAGAGCAAAGGGTAAGACCAGGTAGCGAGCGAACATGGTCCCACCAATGAAGGCAATCATAGACATGAGTACAAAAGGGGCAGCCCAACGTCGTTCTTGTTTGTACAGTCCAGGAGCAATAAAGCCCCACACCTGACCAAGTACGACTGGTGACGCAAAGAGCAACCCAGCGAAGGCTGCTGTTTGCATGCTGACCATGAAGGGTTCCAGAAGTCGAGTGGATATTACTTCTACATCAGCCGGACTAGGGATCGCGTTCTTAAGCCAAGTTAAAAGACGGCCACGGAATACAAACGCTATGCCTGAGCCCACGACCCATGCGCCCAAAACAATTAAGAAGCGATTCCTTAGCTCTTCAATATGTTCAATAAAGGTCAAAGCTGAAAGTGAATTGCGCTTTACTAAGCCTAGCTTTTATTGTCCGTGGTGACATCACTTTGGTTCGCATTATCTTGCTCTTCTGACTCTGCCGCCGTGGAAATATCGGTTTGCATATTCCTAATTCCTTTACGAAACTCTCGGACTGATTGTCCTATGCCCTTTGCCATGTCTGGTAGCCGGCGAGGACCGAAAATAAGCAGAACCACCACTAAAATAATAAGTAGCTCCCAAATTCCTAACGGCCCAATACGCATTTGAAACCTCCGTGGCTCTACGAGTTATAGGCTTTAGTTTAGCACCTGATGCTTAGTGTCCGAGTTCTCTGGATTAGATAAAGAACCAAATTGCAGAGTTTGGTGAGCTCTAAACGCAGTCAGGGACAGCGTTATTAGGCATATTACTGGTTGTTGACACTATTTGAGAGGGCGTGCTAGGCTAGCAAACTGGACATTGATTCCGAGCCCCGGGATAGAGTGTCTGGCGAAGCGACGCCACCCTAGCTCAACTGGTAGAGCATCCGATTTGTAATCGGAAGGTTGTCGGTTCGATTCCGATGGGTGGCTCCACGGTTCGGTTGAACTCACAAATGCGAAGGCATTTAGTAAGGATGGGGCGGCGCCCATTTTGGGTAGCATTGCGGGTAGGTGCCCGAGTGGCTAAAGGGGACGGACTGTAAATCCGTTGGCTATGCCTACGTTGGTTCGAATCCAACCCTACCCACCATTTCAGAGGTGCGACTAACTTCTGGAATTAGCGGGAGTAGCTCAGCCGGTAGAGCGTCAGCTTCCCAAGCTGGATGTCGCGGGTTCGATTCCCGTCTCCCGCTCCACCCTGTGAGCTTTAATAACCGCAGGGTTCCCCGGAGTTGCTAAACGGGGTGCTTCCGGGCTCGTGTAGCTCAGTGGTAGAGCACTCCCTTGGTAAGGGAGAGGTCGACGGTTCAACCCCGTCCACGAGCTCCATTGTCGGATTAGGTCGTTGTGTTGGTGTCAACATTATCTTTTAGTGCTAGTGTGACGCCAACACATCAAAGTTGAATGAGATTGAGAAAGGATATTGGAATGGCTAAGGTTGAGTTTGAGCGTACCAAACCTCACGTGAACG
>CEQQ01092872.1_pt1 | contig 37577 bp, 34 predicted proteins | sample 531041 | NCBI WGS metagenome assembly CEQQ01 (sample SAMEA2621222, study PRJEB7988) | marine metagenome | biome: marine biome (ENVO:00000447); feature: deep chlorophyll maximum layer (ENVO:xxxxxxxx); material: "saline water (ENVO:00002010), including plankton (ENVO:xxxxxxxx)" | depth 150 m | reverse complement strand
GGAACCTACCCTAGGTATCACTCCAATGATAGTTAAGGTTTACAAAGACAACGCTCCAACTGACGCAGCTGCAGTAAAAATAACGGGCGATATGACACATGCCGGAATGATCCCCGTTATCCGAACAGCAAAGAAAATCCTAACAGGCCAATATCGCGCCGATACGTTTGAGTTCACTATGGCAGGAGATTGGGTAATAACTGCTGAAATCGAACTCATGGACGGTGATAAGGCTCAAGGTACCTTAAAAATCGCTGTTCCAGGGAGCAAGTAATGCCGAAGCGTTGGCAACAGGCCTTTCGGATAGGGACAAAAACGTATTTTGCTGCTTTGCTGATTGTCGCCCAAGGAGCTTCCTCTAATGGTGATCATTCAGACGTTGGCCACGTACATTCTGATCAGGCCGGTTTTCATGTTCATTATTTCTCTGATAGTTGGTTGGCAGTGGAGGCCGATAACCCTACCGTATGGGTATTCCCTCCTCCTCTACTTATTCCACGTCAAGCCTCTTCTACCCCCAAACCCTTTCGAATAAGATTTCAGGGTAGCCGGAGTCGAGCACCCCCATGCCTATCACTTCGAACGCCCATTGTTTGACGCTCTCTTCATGGGTCCCTAAACCCATATTGGGTGCTAGGCTCAACAATAATTCGTTCACTGAAATGCCTTAGTTACTACAATAAACACGTCGTGCAGAACTAACGATGTGCAAATTCTAGGAGATCATTATGAAGATAATTTTCCTCAATGCCCGCCAGCTCTTCAAATGGATAGTTGCAGTGCTAGTAACTACCTACAGTCTCGGCCTTGCCCAGCACGATGGCCATAAAGAAGAGCATCATCATGATCATGGAGAGGGACACCAACACGAGTCCTCTAGTCTAACTAGCATGCCAGAAGGACCGCTTAACATGCTTAACCTTGGGACATTAGAGGTCCATACATACCCAGTCGTGATCCCCGCAGAAAAAACCTATATTGGTAATCTCGTGCTGTTAATTAACGGCATCAAGGAAGACTCTAGCCTAAAGGTACAGTTAATAAATCCCAACCAAGACATTGCCGAGACTACAGTCCTACTCCACGGAAAACCAGCAATTGAAGAACACCACGCGACTCAGGAGGATGATGGACATGAACATCATCACCATGATTCGGAAGACGACCATCAGAGATTTTCCGGGATTGTAGTTCCTTGGTTCACTGGTGCCGAAGAGTTCCACCAAGGAACTTGGCGGGTTGTTTTAAAGTATGGAAATGAAGAGGCCAGTATAGCGTTTAATGCTAGTAGCCTCATTAGCGAAAAAGCGACACAAGTGTTTACTGCTTTCCTACCAGCACCAAGCCTTACCAATGGTGGTCAGACAGAGGCCCTAGCATTTGTCTTCAGAGAGGAAAAACCCGTACACTCCGGAATGAAAGTTCAGCGGAGCATGCCGGGAATGCAACATAGCACCGATGGAGATAATCTGACCTTAATCCATGATCATTTACAGGACCTTAACGAAGCTACCAAAGGTACGTTAGGAGCTATGGTGAATCGGGTAAAACTAAACTTCGCTATGGCTGGCGAGTGGGACGTCCTTCTTCATATTCTTGGTAGCAACGAAGAGGTAATCGAGTTCTCGACTATGGTATTGGATGAATAGAGTCTGAACCATGCTTCCCTCGAACCATTCCCAACAAGACGAGAATATGCTGCTCCCGAGTGCGGGACCAATTACCCGCCAACCAGTGGGAAAAGACCTATTTCGGATCCCTGGCTTACGTGACATAGTTCGCTGGAAATACTCTCGTTTAGCCTTCCAGTTGCCCCTACTGATTCTTGCAGCTTTCGTGATTATTGATGGACTAACTGGAAGGCAGCTAGCTCCACGAAACATTGCCACCACAACAGTTTGGCTGCAATATCGCGGCCTTCTAGTTTTAGCCCTTGCTATATTTGGCAACGCCTTCTGCGCAGCGTGCCCTTTAATGCTTACTCGCGGAGCAACGAAAAAATTGATGAAGATCCTACCAAGCTTTAATTGGCCTCGTGCACTCCAAAACAAGTGGCTTGTTGGGGTACTTACTCTCGTTTACCTGTTTAGTTACGAGTATTTCGACCTGTGGGCTAGCCCGTGGCTAACAGCCTGGTTGGCTTTGGGCTACTTTGGATCAGCATTAGTAGTTGACTCACTATTTCCAGCCGGCACTTTTTGTCGTTTCGTGTGTCCTTTAGGTAATTTCAATTTCGTTCTTTCTAGTTCTTCACCAACAATGATTACTGCCATTGACCATAACGTATGTCGTGAGTGCGTTCACAAACCCTGCCTTCACGGGCGCGTCACGGACATCAAAAAGGGTAATTCAGAAGTAGCTGCCTTCATCCCGCTAGATGAAATCAAGAATCCTAATGGGAAAGGTTACTTTCCTGGTTGTGAAACTGATTTATTTGTTCCAACTCTCCAATCGAACATGGATTGCACAAGTTGCTTTAACTGCGTCCGAGCCTGTCCATACGATAACGTTGCGTTGAGCGTTAGGCCACCTTGGTGGGAGCTAGTAGCCGCCCCATGGTTACGGCGCGGGCGACTAGCTCTTACTATTTTCGCTATCCTACTAGCTCACTGGGGCCTCCTAAATGCTGTTGCTATGACCGGGCCATTCTTTGATGTTGCGCAAAGCATTGCAGGTATTTTCGCCTTGAAAAATGAGCTGACTTTACTTGGAACTATTTTCCTACTCGTAACGGCCATAGGGCTTTTAATAACGGGTTTAACAGCTATGACCGCTGATCTTATCGGGGGTGCTGGGTTTAATCTCTCGCGGTCGCTTCAACGATGGGGGTACGTAACCTTAGTTCTTGGCGTGGGCTTTTGGAGCTCCCATTACCTTTTCCATTTCTTAACCGGTGCTTTATCAACGATCCCGGTATTTCAGCACTTCTTGGAATACCGTGGTTTCGCTGTAGACCCTAATTGGCGGCTCGCTCAAATTGTGCCGACCGCCTGGCTCTTCCCAATAACAGCCTCAATAACCACTATTTATACGATGTTGGCAATCTTAGTAACCATCTGGATAGCATTGAGGGACTTTGGTAGTCGGGGCGTTATAGCGATGTGGCCAATGTTGATTTTTGTCCTTAGCTTCGGGGCTCTAGCACTCCTAATTCTAGGACAACCAATGGAGATGCGTGGGACCGTCTTAGGCCCAAGCTTCTAACAACTGGCCTCCAACATAGCCATGCTTGACCCGAAACGCACTCCTCATTCTCGACACGTTCATGACGCCTTGGAGGACAAATCCTTTCTGCAACTTATATGGAATGCAATGTCAACGTGTACTGGGTTTTATTCTGTTGTCAACCATAAGTAAAATCAACAACCCCTAATTGATCTCATTATTGGGAAAAAGGGAATCGGGATGCCTAATACTTTCCTAATTTTCATTAAGAGGAACCAATCACAAGATTGACTAACAGCCCCACCACACGTAAGCTTCCAGAGTGTTCCTAATCGTAATTACAGCCTTGTTAGTGCTAGGCAACCAACATAACCAAATCTCGTTACCAGAATGTCGTTATGACGACTTACCAGCTACCCACGCTACATACGATGCATGGCAATCGACATTATTAGACACAATTTACTCACTTTCAGTTGACTACGTACCCATTGATCTGACACCATTGTCAGACATTGGTTTGCCAGGCAATCACTTTGTTCGACGCCTCGTCGTAGATGATTTAGTAGCCCTATTAGAAGCTGCAAAGGTGGCTGGGAGCCCATTAGAAGTCCAGTCAGCCTATCGAAGTTATCAATACCAGGCGAACACCTTCGATTACTGGGTTAGCCTGGAAGGCGAAGAATCCGCACTACGGTCAAGCGCAAGGGCTGGTCATTCCGAACACCAACTAGGAACCACCATAGACTTTCGTGCTGCTGGAGGCCCAGCTCCTTGGGATGTGCCAGATTGGAGTATGACGCCAGAAGGATCTTGGTTGACTAACAACAGTTGGCGCTTTGGCTTCGTCATGAGTTACAACCAGGGTCAGGAAAAAGAAACCTGCTATATGTACGAACCATGGCACTATCGTTACCTAGGTCGGGACGTTGCAAAACAGTTTATTGAAAGTAACCAATCGTTAAGATCTTGGTTGTGGGAAGAAAGGGATGTGCAATGAGGACAATATCGCTCGCAACCTTACTTATGGTTATTTTTTTTGGTTTAGCTGCCCAATTTGCTTCTGCCCACGCCACTCTGGTGCTGGGTAACGTTACTGTAGACCCAAACCCCCCGGTGCTGAATGAAAAGGTCCGCTTAACTGTAATCATGACGGATCCTATCCTCGTACCAATAGAAGATGCCATCCTAAAAGCAGAATTAACATCATCCGTTTCTAATGACACAATCGCTATTGAACTTTTCGAAAACGAAGTACCTGGAATCTATCTTGGGGCATTAACCTTCACTAGCCCTGGAGTTTACTCTTTGCTTCTGCGAGACCAAACTTTTAGACAGGAGGAGGCAAGCGCTACCCTAGAATTAACAATTGGTACTGGAGAACCAATCGAACCTATTACCTTTGTCTTCCCACCAACTGCAACTTCCTCTCGCACCATCTCAACCTGGCTTATTTGGCTAGTTGGAATACCAACAATTGTCGCTCTAATTGTTACTGCAGTTGTTGTTTTTACCAATCGGCGTCCAGAAGAAAAACAATAGTTATATAACTCCATAACTCACAGTGAGTGTTAGACTTCTTGTCAGTGATTACCAACGATGACCTTCAACACCTAATGACTCTTGCTCGGCTCGAGTTAAAGCCGGATGAAATGGAAAAGGTGAAGGCTGATCTCAATTCAATTCTAGGTTACTTTGAACAACTTTCTGAGTTAAATACTGAAAATGTCGAAGAGCTAGCTCGTCCAATCCATACAGAGAACGTGTACCGCGAAGACATTCCTATACCTCCCCTAGATCAAAATGTGGCCCTACAAGTTGGGGTAGAACTTGAAGACGGGTTCTTTAAGGTACCTCGGACGATTGAAGAGCAGTAATTCTCCATTCCTTGTACTAAGCTTACGCCTACACTTGAAAGAAAGGTACGGATAATCTGATGGCAGGAAACCGAAAAGCTCCCAATATGTACCGCATGCCAATTCACTTTGGTCCGCGCACTGGACCCCGTCGCGGACCGGACGGGCGTACGTTCGATGGTGCCGACAGCCCCAAAAGTACCAGTATTTCAGTTAGTTTTATTACCGACCCAGAAAAACTCGAACGATTCTTACCAGAAGGATTCTCTCTCGCAGGGGAACCGGTAGTAACCGTCACTGCCTCGTACATGACTGAAATCAAGTGGCTGGCAGGACGGGGCTATAACACCCTTGGCGTTACCTTCCCTGCAATCTTCCAAGGCGAACAAGATACAGCTAGAGGTCCGTTTCTCACAGTATTGTGGGAAAACCTCACAGACCCGATTATCACTGGCCGAGAAGAACTTGGGTTTTCAAAAATCTACTGCGAACTTCCAGAACCAAATGTTCTGTCCGGAGAGCATCATGCCACTGCCAGCTGGATGGGTTTCCGTTTCCTTAACCTCAAGGCATTCAACTTGACTGAACAGGAACTTGGTGGAACCAGCAATTCTGTTAGCAACATCGACGGTTTATTACACTACAAGTACATGCCCCGAACTGGCGAGTGGGGCACCGCCGATATTGAATACGCGTGCTTAACTCCAGCAGGAAATTCCAACGCAATCACGAAATACAGGGCTGTGGGTGATGGTAGTGTTGCTTTCCATCAAGCCCGATGGGAAGACGTACCAACGCAATACAACATCATCAACGCCTTTTATGACTTGGACATCCTTGAATACCGGGGTTCAAGCTTAACTCGTACTATTGGCGGCAAGGACCTTAGCGACCAGAGGATCCTGCGTTAGCTTGATAAACTAGAAAACATGAATGGTTACGATGTTATGGCGCGAGTACTACAAGCCGAAGGGGTCGAGTTTCTCGCTGCTTTTCCCCACCAGACACTGATCGATGCAGCAGCTAAGATTGGAATCCGCCCTATAATCTGCCGCCAGGAGCGCGCAGGAGTGAACATCGCAGATGGTTTCAGCCGTGTTAGTAACGGTCGTAATTTCGGTGTGTTCACAATGCAGCAAGGACCCGGTTCAGAAAATGCGTTTGCTGGCGTAGCTCAAGCCTATGCTGATTCAGTACCTATGCTTCATCTACCTGGCGGAGAACGCTTACCTCGATTAGGAATAAACCCAACCTTTGATGCAGTTACAACATATACGCCCATTACAAAATGGGCAGCCCGTATTCATAGGATTCAGGACATCCCAACTCTGATGCGAACTGCTATCACTAGGATGCGGAGTGGAAATCCTGGTCCGGTTCTTCTTGAAATGCCTGTCGATGTCATGACACAAGATTTTCCAGAAGAGGATTTCTCGTACTATCCAGTCCAACATCATCTTTCAATGGCATCACCAAAAGACATAGAAGGAGTCGTTGGGGCATTGTTGGATGCGAAGGAACCAGTAATAGTAGCTGGTCAGGGGATTCTCTACGCTCAAGCTACACCTGAATTAATTGAATTTGCAGAACTTACAAACACCCCGGTAATGACTACCCTTGCGGGAAAGAGTGCTTTTCCCGAAGATCATGCTCTCTCCTTAGGAACGGGTGGTCACAGTTGCACACCAGCAGTAAGTCACTTCTTAGGGCAAATGGACTTCGGCCTGGGAGTTGGCACTAGCTTTACTCGTAATACGTTTACTACCCCTATGCCTGACGGGGTAGTTTTGGCTCAAGTGACTAACTGTCCGGAGGACATTGGGAAAGATTACGAAGTTGCTTATGCAGCGGTAGGTGACGCTAAACTTGTTCTACGCCAAATGATTGAAGAAGTTAAAAACCATCTCGGAGATGAAGGTGCACCTGATAATCGTGATGTGGTGGGACGCCTAGCAACCCTGCAGCAAAAGTTTCAGGAGGACTGGAATTCTCGATTCAATAGTGAAGAAGTACCTATCAGTCCCTACCGGGTTTTCCAGGAAATAAAGGCGGCCTGCGGTACTAGCAACACGATCATCACGCATGACTCTGGCTACCCGCGTGACCAATTAGTCCCAACTTGGAATACAAATACCCCGCGGGGTTACCTCGGCTGGGGTAAATCTACTCAGTTAGGGTATGGCATGGGTTTGGCTATCGGGGCGAAACTTGCAGCTCCACAAAAAACCGTGGTGAATGTCATGGGTGATGCTGCGTTTGGTATGGGCGGCATGGATTTGGAGACTGCTGTACGTGAAGAGATCCCCATTATTACTGTAGTTCTTAATAACGGCGTTATGACTAAATACGATTCACACATGCCAACTGCAACAACCCGTTATGCCAGCAATGCTTTGGGGGGAAATTACGCTCAGGTTGCTGAAGGCTTAGGTGCTCATGCCGAGCGCGTTGAAACACCGAACGACCTTTCTTCAGCTTTCCAGCGTTCTTTGGACGCCAATCGAGAAGGCAAACCTGCCTTAGTGGAAGTGGTAACTAAAGTAGAAGAGGTAGTTCCGGGCTGACGACTAACCCGTTTTCTTGACATTCTTCTGGTACTTGTTGAGGGTGCAGACAAGAGTTGGTGCACGTGCAAGTTAATGCAGGCTTTTTCGCGGTTAACCAAGAAAGAGTTTTTCTAAGAGCGAAGCTACAAAACCCTACACCCCACTGCACTTGCACTGCCACAGGTAAACCAGGGAGGCGCAGGTGCACTGGAACACCTGCGCCAATGGGACCATTTGATGGAGGCGGATTTACTCGTAGATGGTGTCAGTCAATTGGACTTCCGCCTTCATCGCTATTCATCTCCGAACCAATCACGGGGAGGCACAATATGCCCGCACACAAACGAAATGTAAGCACAAATCCATTCTGGACAAATAACTGTAACCAGAGCCTCAATCTGGGGACAAAGAGTACGCAATGGAACCTGAGGCTAACAACTAACCCTTTTTTCTTGACATTCTTCTAGTGCTTGAAGAGATGAACGAAAGGCTTGAGGCCCTAGAGGTTAGAGATGCTTGACTACAAGAGACTCAATCTCCTCAATCTCTGTCGACCTGACTAAGACGGTGACGCTGCGCAAGTTTCGCGAACAAATCTTCGTGAATAAACCGGGTGTTCACTGTTCGATAAACCTTAATAGGCCGGTGCTTTCCAGTGTGAATGTAGTGCATCTGTGGGTCGAATATCGGTGCGGGGCACCATGACCACTGGCCACAGTTGGGGTCTAATATGATGCCAACGCAAGGTGAATCACCCAGGGAGCGATACTCCATATGCGGATTTGCCTTCGCATTGAATTCCAATAGCTGCTCGACAAGATACTCACCTATCTTGCCGTGAGGGTAGACCTTCTCAATTAGTTCGGCATGGGTAACGCCCATAGTTTGGTAAACACTTCGGGGAACCTGCCACAGTTCGATCTTCGACTGCATCACCACATTGGCGGCGTTAATGTCGTTCGAAAGGTTAAACTCTGGGCCTCCATTAGGCCAGGGGCCACCACCAATCCAAATTACCCGAACATGTCGTTCCTGGATCTCCGGTGCAAGCAAGATCGCCGAAGCCATATCAGTGAGTGGCCCATAAAAGGCAACATTGAGCGTCCTAGAGTCGGCCTTAATGGCCTCTTCAATAATCAGATTGGCGCCTGGAGAAGCCACCGGGGTCACAGCGTCTGGCAGAGCACAAGGAGCACCCTTTTCGACTAGCACTTCATCTTCAAGGTCCATTAGCTTAAGAAGTTTTACCGTTTCTTCGTAACTTTCCTGCAAACTATGCGGGGTTTTGACCGTCCCGTAATGAGCTGGGATAATGCCATGAAGTTCAAAAGAGGGCGTAAGTAATGCGTGAACGATTGCAAATTGATCATCTGCCTCATTCTTTGCATCTGTATTAATGATGACACGCTGCTTAGCTTCATCCGGATAAGCCAGGTCAAAAACCGATAGGTTCCTCATGGGGCGACCTCCTTGTTTCGCTCTTTGATGTCATAAAACCCCAATGTTCAACCAAAAAGCTGCAAGTCAGGCTACCATGAGCGTTATGAAGATCACGCTGCTCCCACTTATGGGCGCGTTCCACCTTCGTTACCCACACTAGTAACTTTCAAATTTCTTGATGTTCTTTTTGGCTAAACAACATTGTTTTTGGTAAGTTTCTATAAGAGCGGATGCACCCAGGGGGGGTCTGCCGTGGAAGTAATTGCTTCATCTAATCCATAAACGACTTGTTCATTATCGGCCGTAACACTTTAGGTATTTCTACGCGGCCATCAGTCTGCTGGAACTTCTCCAGGATCGCTGCTATGGTACGCGGGAAAGCAAGAGCACTACCGTTCAGAGTGTGAACTAGTTCTGGCCTGACTTTACTACCTGTGCTATCCGGCCGATATCTAGTTTGCAGACGACTTGCCTGGAAAGCTTCCATGTTACTTACACTAGAAACTTCTAACCATCGGTTTTGTCCACCACTCCACACTTCTAAATCGTATTTTTTGGCTTGCGTGAAACCCATATCCCCACTACACATCAACAGCCTTCTGTACGGTAATTCGAGAGCCTCTAGTAAGCTTTCAGCGAAGGCAACCATCTCTTCGAGAGCCTCATAACTATCTTCTGGCTTGACGAACTGAACCATCTCTACCTTGTCGAATTGATGAAGTCGATTTAAACCCCTTACTTCCTTGCCGTAACTCCCAGCCTCACGACGAAAGTTCGGCGTGAATGCTGCGTATCGTACTGGCAAATCAGTTTGGCTGAGGATTTCGTCACGATGCAAGTTAGTTACTGACACCTCTGATGTTGGGATTAAATAGTAACCATCAGTATTCTGGTACATTTGTCCTTCTTTGTCAGGGAGCTGTCCAGTCGCTGTTGCTGATTCTTCATTAACCAGTATCGGTGGGCGAATCTCAAAATAGCCTGCGGAAACCAGAGAATCTAGAAAAAATGTTTTGAGTGCCCTAACGAGGAGCGCTCCGTCTCCTTTGAATACCGGAAAACCTGCTCCCGTGAGTTTAACGCCAGCTTCGAAGTCTATCCATCCGCGTTGGACTGCTAAGTCCCAATGTGGTTTTGCTTCGAAGGGGAAATCACTTTTCTTTCCCCATTCCTTAACCACCGTGTTGTCTTGTTCACCTTCCCCATAAGGGACGCTAGAGTGGGGAATATTTGGGATTTCAAGGAGATGCCCTTGGATTGCCTCTTCTAAACTTCGTGATTTTTCCTCTAACCTCTTAACGTCACTAGATACCCTGCCCATATCTTCGATGAGACTTTCGGCGCTCTCACCTAATCTTTTACGTTCACCGATCTCTTTGCTCCGCTGATTACGCACGGCTTGTAGTTCCTCTAAATCCTTACGTAAACTACGAAATTCCTCATCTGCTAACAGGAGTGCGTCTAAGCGTTCTAACGCCTGGGGCAGCTGCTTGTTGAGGATAGCTTTCCGAATGACCTCAGTATTCTCGCGAATGAATCTTATGTCTAGCATATGCTCAAAGGTTACCGAATCAGGACGTGGGGTGTCGATAAACTCTTCATATTCGAAATGTATTTAGCTAATCCCAACCTTAAAAAGAAGTTAGAAGCCGTTCCTGGTTGAGTTTGAGATGCTAACTAAAGCAGTTGAAGGATTCAGGTGAAATTGCCTAGACACAAATTCAGGGTGCATATTTTTAAAGGTTAGAGGTAATATGAATTGGGGTAACCACAATCAGCCTGGGGAGGTGCATTATGAACCCCGAGATACTGAATCATCTGTTGTCCGAGGAGGAAAAGGAACTCTTCGAACAGAACGGCTTCCTCATAGTACCGAACGCAATCCCAACAGAAGTAGTAGACAATCTTAACCAAGTGGTTGACCGGCTTGAGGCTGAACGTCGAGTTGAACAGAATCTAGAACCACACACCAAAATACAGTACATGGATTTCATCGGTCGGGACGCCGCTTTTCTAGAACTCCTTGATTGCCCTAAGACCTTTGGTAAGGTTTGGGGCATTCTTGGTTGGCACATTCAGCTGTATCACAGTCACATGCTCATGACCCCACCAGTACCAATAGAAGAAAGACCTCAATTAAAGAGGCTCGGTTGGCATCAAGACACAGGACAACTCAATAACGATCTTGAGACTACACCGCGACCACGCGTGTCGCTAAAAGTTGGTTTTTTCCTTACTGATACAACCGATACCAACCGAGGTAATTTTCACGTAATTCCAGGAAGTCACTTGAAGAACAGTATTGAACTGCCAGATGACGGCGTTAGCGAACCTGAAGGAGCAATACCTGTACGTGTTCCTCCCGGAACTGCAGTGTTTTTTGACCGTAGGTTATGGCACGCTGGTGGACACAACACTTCAGATATAACTCGTAAGGTATTGTTCTACGGCTATAGTTACCGCTGGTTAAAACCAAGGGATGACATGACTGTCGCCCATTACATGGAAAGAAGCGACCCCATCCGCAGGCAACTACTAGGAGCAGGCGCCAACTACTCTTTCACATCACCAAGAGAAGAAGACGTACCGTTAAAAACATGGCTTAGAGACAATCTCGGAGAGGAAAGCCTAGTACTGTAACCGTGAGGAGAAGCAAACTCCTTCGTCACGCGAGATTTTAAAGGCAGGTGCCTCCTGAAGTTAAAAGTAGTTAATCTCCCCTATCTTGTTGATCTTTTGGGTCGTTTAGGCGTCGAGTTTGATTGGGCTACAATGACGCCTTACTCGGAAAACAAGTGACCGAATTTCTTAGCGATTAGGGGTTTTCTGTTGGCGCTTATTATGTTTACGTAAGTCGCATGGTTGGGAGTCCCAATGCCGAATAAAGTTCTTGCTGCTCAGCTTTTCACAGTTCGTGATTACACACAGACCCCAAAGGATATAGCTGAAACACTCCGAAAGATTGCAGCTATCGGCTACAAGTCAGTACAGATTTCTCAGTTTGGAGCCATCGACCCGCACGAAGTTAAATCCCTGCTTGATGAGCACGGACTATCTTGTGGCGCTACCCACATTTCGTATGAACGCCTCAAGGATGACTTACAAGCTGTCATAGCCGAACACCAACTATGGGGCTGTCGTCATGTGGCAATTGGAAGTATGCCTAGTGCCTTTCGCGAATCAGGTGTGGACGGAGTACGAAACTTCGCAACTGAAGCTAACGAAATTGGATTTCGCTTAAACCAAGCTGGCCTTACCTTCAGCTACCATAATCACAGTTTCGAGTTCCTCCGCGTAAATGGACGTTCATTATTCGAAATGCTATTTGAGGAGTTAGACCCCCGGTATGTATTTTCAGAACTCGATACTTATTGGATCCAACATGGCGGTGGTGACCCAGCCGCCTGGATCAAGGCGCTATCTAGCCGGATTCCCGTGATTCACTTGAAAGATATGGTTATCCATCAAAATGGGCAGCAGATTATGGCAGAGGTGGGTGAGGGAAACTTAAACTGGCCTGCCATCCTTGATGCTTGTCGGTCCTCAGGCACAGAAATTTACGCGGTTGAGCAAGACATATGTCAACGCGACCCTTTCGAGAGCCTAGCGATTAGCTACCGGAACTTACAAGCGATGGGGTTAAAGAAATAAACACGTATAGACTGAAGATAGGAGAACATTAGTGCTTTTGGGATGTTGCGCACCGATTGAGAAAGCCCATACCGTCCAGACTGCCGGCTTCAACTACATTGAGCCTAAGGTAACATCCCTAATTCCAGACGAAAACGACAGCGTTTACGAACCGATTTACCAACGCTTTATCAACTCACCAATTCGGACAAGAGCATTCAATGTGTTTCTTCCGAAAGACCTGAAAATCGTCGGCAACACGATCGACCAAGAGCGTTTAACTACTTACGTCTGCAGGGCCGTCAGTCGCCTTGATTCTCTAGGTGCTCGCATAGCCGTCATCGGTAGTGCGGGCGCCCGTAATGTACCCGAGGGATTTTCCCATGAGCGGGCCCTCGATCAACTAACAAGCTTCTTTCAATTAGTTGGTGATACGGCAGAAGGCACGGGCGTAACAATAGTTATTGAGCCGCTGAACAAAGGTGAAAGCAACATCATCAACACTGTTGTGGAGGGCGTAGAACTAGCTAAACAAGTTAATCGCCTCACCGTACGGGTCCTTGCGGACTTTTACCACATGCAGGTCGAAGAAGAACCAATCAAGTCACTTCGTGATCTTGGTGATTGGCTGGGACACGTCCATGTTGCTGACACAGGTAGAGTTGCCCCTGGCTTAGGCAATTGGCCACTGAGTGATTTTTACACTGAGCTAAAACTAGCTGAGTACACCGGAATGATTTCCGTTGAATGCAACTGGCAAAATTTTGACGAGGAGGCTGCATCATGCTGGAAATTCCTCCATAAGAATTTCGGGTTGTCGTAACCTAAGCACGGGCCCTCACCTATGTTTGATTAACTTCAATGCAATTTGTTTGGTTCCACAAAAACCACTGATTAATCTATTAAAGCTTGGTTCACCTGAACACGAAATTCCCGACGGAATGGGTGAGTGTTAGACGGACGCAATTGCGTGAAAAAGATAGCGAATAAATCCTCTTTAGGATCTATCCAAAACATGGTACTCGCGGAACCACCCCAGTGGCACTCACCAAGCGAAGCAATCAAGTGGGCTTTAACGGGGTTTACTACCACAGCAAAACCAAGTCCAAAACCAATCCCAGCGTAACTAGTTGAATTCCAGGCTTCCTGGTTCATAGCTGGCAAATCACGATTCTGCGGCAACTGGTTGGTACACATGTACTCTACAGTAGGACGGCTCAATAACCTTTTGCCATCTAACTGCCCTCGATTAAGCAACATTTGGCAGAAGCGAGCGTAATCCGGCATTGAACCAACTAACCCAGCACCGCCCGAGAACGTTCCAGCCGGACGTATGAAACGACTATCGTTAATACCGTCAAACAACCTATAGCCAGTAGGGTTGGCAGTTGATTCATCCTTAGTACCGTCCTGACTAACCCGGATATCCTCCAGCGGGCGATAACAAGCTGCAAAACGATCGTGTTTACTAGGTTCCACATGAAAATCCGTGTCGTTCATACCTAGAGGCTCGAAAATTCGGACACGGAAAAACTCTTCGAGGGAGAGTCCTGACCAAATTTCTATTAGGTGTCCGAGCACATCTGTGGAGACGCCATAATTCCAGGCAGTGCCTGGTTGGCACAAGAGGGGAATTCCAGGAAGCCTGGATATTACCTCTGAGAGAGTACCGTGCTTTCCATGAAAATTTATTCCGCGAGCACGGTACTCTTCGGCAACTGGATTATCTTGCATGAAACCTGTTGGATCTACTCCTGATCCCTTAGTGAGGCCCGAAGTATGCGTCAAAAGGTGACGCACTGTCATTGGTCGTTCCGTGGGTATAGTTTGTGACAAAACCGCATCGCCACCCGCCCAAACCCGTGTTTTGGTGAACTCTGGTAAATAGAGTCCAACTGGATCATCTAGTTGGAAAAGTCCTTCCTCGTAAAGCATCATGGCTGCAACGGAAGTGATCGGCTTGGTCATTGAGAAGATACGTACGATAGTGTCTTGGGTAAAAGGCCTTGAAGAATCAACATCGGCAATCCCACTAGCTTCAAAGAATGCTACTCTTCCCCGACGAGCTATCAGGGCGCTGACGCCCGGAACTCTTCCTGAACTCACCTGCGAATCAAGCCACTTGCGAACTCGCTCGAGCCTTAGTGAGGATATTCCTACTGCCTCCGGATTAACCTGGTCTACTGTCCATTTTTCGACCATGCGATTTACTCCTATCGATTATTGCGAAACAACGACTCCACAATTTATTTTTTAATCCCTAGCCTTGTTTTCCTGAGTGTGTTGGTTAATTTGGAAGCAACAACTATGACTTTGCCCAAGACCCTTATAATTAGCTACAGAATTTCAAAACTCCAACATGGCCTTCACAACTCCTTCTTCGGGATCAATCCAAGTGGAGAAGTCAGCTATAAGCTGTTCAGGAGATGCTCGATGAGTGATCCAAGATCCTACTTCAATTTCTCTAGCACGTAATAAATCCAGGACGGTTTTGAAATCCCCTCGGTTTGCATTTCGACTACAAAGGATTGTGATCTCTCGCCTATGTAGCTCAGGGTTAAAGAACGATAGTTGATCGACGGTGTGCCCAACGAAAACTAACCTACCGCCGTTAGGGACAACATCAATTGCAGTCATCATTGATTTAGAATTACCGGTAGCGTCAAAAACGACAATGGGTAACTCCCTAATGCCAAGCTCCTCCAGCAACCCTTCAATACCTCCTTCGGCGTAATCACGGCCGTCAATGACTGCCGCCAAACCGAGGCTTCGCGCAAAATCTAGGCGACTCTCACTAATGTCTACTCCCACAACCCTGGCCGCTCGTTCTTTAGCAAAAGCAATCGTGCCTAATCCAATCGGTCCGAGACCAATGACTAACACAACTTCGTCGGGTTCTATGCTTGCGCGGCTTACAGCGTGGGCGCCTATAGAAAGCATTTCTACAAGAGCCCCCTCAGCAATTGGGATGTCACCAAGCTTGAAAAGCAAGTCGGAGGGAAGTACTATCCGCTCACACATTCCACCGTCAGAATGAACACCGAGGACCTGTAACGTCACGCAGCAGTTGGTCTTCCCACTCCGGCACGCTATGCAAGTCCCGCACGATAGGTATGGCATTACGGTGCAAATATCTCCTGGATTTAGTCCGGACACGCTAGGGTCAACTTCCAGAACCTCAACTGCAAGTTCATGGCCAAGAATAAGTGGGAATTTTATGAAAGCTTGATTGCCTTGAAAGGCGTGAAGATCTGTACCGCAAATTCCTACCCGTAGGACTCGAACTAAAACTTCACCAGTTGTGGGCTTTTTTGGCTCTGATACTTCCGCGAGGCGGAAAGATCCGGGAGCGTCAAGATAAATTGCCTTCATCCGACCCTCCAGTAAAGTGCTGGTGGGTTCAAAGGTTCAGGCTCAGCCATTGCCTTGTTCTTCATATAAGGCGCTTAAGATTTCTTGCATAGTTGCTTCTACCCCCCGGAATTTACTCATTCGCTCATAAACAGTTGCTGCTGCACAATGGAATCCATCAGGGAGGCCCGCTGAATCATAAGTAGCCGCTATTTCGTTCATTTCGCCTACGAAACGCCATGCTTTTTCGGTAGTTCCTTCCGCGGCTTTCTCTGAACGATCTCGTAATCCTTTTTGAGATACGTCCCATTCGGACATTAATTCGTCCTCAACTCCCTCCGCAACCGCGAGCGCCCGGACCGCTAAGAGTAGCGCAGTCGTGCCTTTCGTCCAAGAGGCGTACGCCATCTTAAGTGCAGATGCTTCTACTCCATTACCATTCATAACGACGACAGCAAGGGGCGAACCTGCGAAGAGACTGTTGAGTTCTTGTGCCCGGAACCCCGACAGGTATAAACGAGTGCTTCCCTCGCTTCTGGCTGGAGGCCCGATTATGCTTCCATCGACATAGTCCGCGCCTGACTCCATAATGATTTGAGAAACTCCCCGAGCGGTTTCTGGAGAAAGTGCGTTAAGATCCGCATAGATGCCTTTAAACCCTGCTTGGATGACTGTTTCAGCCACATCAATAGCCGCATGAGGCGGGCAGACGGAAAGCACAATATCGGACGTGCGGGCTAATTTAACCACCTTAATAACGTCGCTCAGGCCGTCTTTTTCTGCTCTTTCACATGTCTCTCTTGACCTATGTTCAGAGGCCCAAAGGACATCTAGTCCCCCTGTCGTAGCTGCTCTACCTATAGAGGATCCCATTGAACCCGGATGAAGGAGACCTATGGTCGGTCTGGTCATGAACCACAGTGTACGTCACTTAGCTGAAAACAGGTGGTGGCTTAGTCAAAGATCGACCTAGAACTAACTGAGGGCAAAGACACGCTCAACAGCTGGCGAGGAAAGTAGCACTGTTGATCAGCCCGGCTTTTTCGCCTTCCTCAGAACCGTTATAGTTAGTGTCCTCAAGCTCTATAGAAATGTAACCTTTGTACCTGGATGCTTTTAGGATCTCTAGAATTCGGACCCAACGCGCCTCGCCGTGTCCGGGAATAGTGTAACGCCAATGCGGTCCGCCATAGTCACGTGTAGTAAAAGTTGTTGGCACTTCATTGCCGTAAGTATAGAGACGTTCATTAGAAATCTCCGTGTCTTTACCATGTACGTGATAGATGCGGTCGATGAACTCTTCCAGAAAACGGATGTGATCTATGCCCATGCGAATCAAGTGAGATGGGTCGTAGTTAACGCCAATGTTGGGTGACGGGCACTCATTAAAGAAAGCCCGGTACGTCTCTGGAGTAGAGACGAGAACCCCAGGTCCAGGCCATCCTTCTATCACGATCCTGGAACTTGTTTTTTCCAGAACAGGGGTAAGTTCGGTAAATGATTCAACCATGTACCCGAAGTTCTGATCCCTAGAGCACATTGGGTCTTCTGGCTTCATCAGAACAAAAAAGTTTTCCACCCCAAACTCGGAGCATTCTTGTACGTATTTAGTATTTACGGTTAAGGCTTGCTGCCTCGTCTCTAAATCTGGAGAAATTAAGCCCTCTGGATCGGGAAGGTCTGCCGAGCCAACTTGCAGCCCCGCCAAAGAAACTACCTCAGCAATTTTGTCGCCGTCAGGACCAAGGTCAACCACATTGATTTCCACACTGTTTAACCAGTCGATGAGGTCGTGAATATTTCTTTGCCAAGCTTCTAAATTAGTACGCCTTACCCCAATTGGTACCGCAGCTGTCCTTGTCTTCATATTTTTTTCTCCCCTCCTGACCTAGATATCTAATCGGATCTCCCGACCTTTTTTCTGGCTCTCGTAAATACCGTTCAAAATACTTTGTACTTGTAGCGATTGTTCAGCTGGGACTGGTGATGGCCTACCTTCCGCAATCGCCTTGGCGAACTCGACGCATTCTAGTGCATGGGGTTCCATAAGATCAGCTGTCATACCTAGATAACGTTTGTAGAGTTCTTTAGTTTGGTAATTACTATTGAGAAACTTCGCACTGGGCCAATGGCATCCTCCTTCAGAACCATAAAGCCACACCTGCATATCGTCCCCTTGCGTATCATGATGCAATAACCAGCTCACTTCTAGAATTAACGTCGCACCATTTTCAAAACGGACAAAAGCAGACGCGAATTCCTCAACATCCCATGTTTTAGGGATTTCTACTCCAGGACGCCAGGGAGTGAACTGTCCGTCCTTCATGGCTAACTCCGTACGAGCGACACCACTCACTGCAACCGGTTGAGGATTACCCATTAACCACAGAGTGAGATCAAGAACGTGTACACCAATGTCAATGCAGGCTCCTCCACCAGAATGCTGCTTGTGAATAAAAGTAGGTGTGGGAATGAAGTGGTTACGACGAAGCATCCAAGCGCGGGCATGGTACACATCGCCCAAAACACCACTATCAGCTTCACGTTTAATAGCTTGCGAGGTACCAGCAAAGCGCCAGTGCTGAGCGGTCATTAGTTGTTTTCCAGAGCGATCACGTGCCTTAATCATTGTACGGATATCGTCTGTAGTGGGAGCTAGGGGCTTTTCACAAATTACGTGCTTTCCTGCGTTTAGAGCACTAACTGTAATTGGCATGTGATACATGTTCGGGGTGCAGACATCAATAATATCGATATCAGGATTATCAAAGATTTCCTGTGGATTGGTTGTAAGCTGGTTAATGTTGTGTTTCGCGCCCCATTGCTTTAAAGCCTCCTCGTTAATGTCGGCTCCAGCGATAACTTCAGCGTGATCAGAAGCTTCCCAGCCTGGCATATGAGAACGATTGATCCCACCTACACCTATGACCCCTACCTTAAGAGTTTCGCTCATAACTTGACGCCCCATTCTGATATTTTGCCGTACTGATACTTTCTAAGATTTTTCTGTACCCCAACTTGTGAACCACCGAACCATAAATCAAATGACTTGAAAAAGCTCATCAGAATCATAGTGTTTCTATATGGAACATTACCAATTCCAACATTTTAACTTTACGGGCAGGTAGGATTGACGAGTGTATGGGCCGAACTTGAAGATAAGTAGCCTTCAATGCCAGTAATCACAAGGGGATTTTTATGTACACAACACTACTACCTCGGGCAATCGGTATTTCTGAACCCCTTTTAGCGACACTGCGCCTCGCATCGGAGCATGGTTTTGAGGCTTGCCATATTGATATTAGGGAGGCTTCCGAGCTGGATGTTAATAAGGTCACAGACTTTGCTAACGAATGCAAACTAAAGCTTTCCTCTTTTACGCTACCAGTGGATTTTCGTGTCAGTCAATCAGCCTATAGCGAAGACCTTTCTGAGCTACCCGAACTAGCCGCGTTAGCTGCGAGTTTAGGTATATCGCGTACTTCAACCTACGTCCTGCCTTCCTCTGATGACCTCACGTATCGGCAGAATTTTGATCTTCATGTACGACGGCTCAAGCCTGTTGCGGAAATACTTAACGATCATGGATTGCGACTCGGCCTCGAATACGTGGGACCCAAAACAATGTGGTCGGCCATGCGCTACCCTTTTATCCACACGATGATAGAGATGAAAGAGCTAACTAAAGCGGTGGGTCAGAATACCGGTTTGCTACTCGACTGCTTCCACTGGTATACGGCTAAGGAAACCATAGGCGACATTGCTAAACTCAATCTTGAAGAGGTTGTTGAAGTGCACATAAACGATGCTCCTGATTGCCCAGTAGCTGACCAGCTTGACGGTGTTCGCGATCTGCCTGGTGCTACAGGTGTAATCCCGATTTCTAGTTTCCTTGGCACCCTAAAGGACCTCGGCTTTAATGGGCCCATAGGCGTCGAACCTTTCAAGAGTGAGCTTTTTAAGATGAGCCCCGAAGAGGCCTGTTTCAAAACATCGGAAAGCCTTATGAAATTCTGGACACCCACAAAAGTTAGGTAAAACATCCATGGCATTGCGCACTCAAAAACACTGGATTCAGAAAGCTGAGCTGTGAGTACTCGCGTTGATTACGCTGCGGTTATGGACGTAGGTGGGACCTCTTTGGCCTCAGCTATAGTCGACAACTCCGGTTTTGTCCTACCTGACTCTCTTAATCACTGCGAAATTGATTCCACCGGACCTGCCGAAATCATAGTTACAACCTTCGCAGCGATACTAGATTCTGCTCTTTCGTTTGCGCGACTCAACAACCTAGATATTTTAGGAATCGGCATTTCCATCTGCGGCCCTTTGAATTACAAGGAAGGAATCAGTCGAATTAGGGGCTTGAACAAGTACGAAGCTATTTACGGGGTTAACATTCAGAAAGAACTCCGTGAACGCCTCAATCTTCATGTCAATATCCCGATGATTTTTGATCCTGATGCTGCGAGCTTTGCCCGGGGCGAAGCTTGGTGTGGTGCTGCCCGCGATTATCGCCGAACGATTGTCCTAACATTGGGAACCGGCCTCGGTAGCGCATTTATTGTGGATGGAGAGGTTGTTGAAAAAGGCCCAGGAGTACCTAGGCTTGGTTGGGTTGCGGGACAACCGTACCGCGACGGTCTCGTGGATCACTACACTTCAAATTCTCACATTATGAAGCTTTATCGGGAACGCAGAGGCGAAAGCCTTGAAGTCGTAGATATCGCCAATAAAGCCTTTGCTGGAGATAATACAGCTAGAGGGGTTTTCAGAGAAGTGGCTACAATAATTGGTAACGTACTCCTGGAACGCCACATTATTCCTTTTGGTGCCGAAAGCATCATTCTTGGGGGGCAAATAGCAAAGTCTTACGAACTATATCTTTCTGGCCTCTCCGATACATTGCACAGCGTTCCTTCCCTCAAAGCAATTAAACAAGCTGCTGACATAGACCATAGCGCTCTAAAAGGAGTTGGGAAAATATTTTTTGATAGGCGTTAGGATGACTCGGTTTAGTTCCCTGTGCACAAAACCAAGACCCTCCGTTCTTTGGATCACTTTTCCATTCCACAGCCAAGACAATCGGTGGAGTAACGAACCAGCATCCTAACCGATTTGAATCACGAAGATTAAGGTGATTAAGGTAATGAAGCTTTATGATTTATTGGCGGTTCCGATGTTAGACTAGGGCGGCAGTATTGATGCAAGCCGCCTTAAATTCGGCGAATTCTTCTGCTCCAATCGGCTTATGTTAGTCCTTAGGCCTTGGTCCTCACACGCAGAGTGGAAGAAAGGTTTTAACTAGAGCAAAGGCGGCTGATTACAACTGCTCCAGGCATACCGATGGAAGAGGAGAGCTTAATGGACACCCCGAACCTTGATATTGGCCTTGTTGGCCTCGCCGTTATGGGCCAAAATTTGGTCCTCAATATGAACGACCATAACTTCACAGTTGGAGTTTATAACCGAACGACTAGTGTAACGACCGAATTTATTGAGGGCCCAGCCAAAGGAACGTCAGTAGTTGGTTTCGATTCGCTAGAAGATCTCGTTGTAAATTTAAAGCGACCCCGCAAGATCATGCTAATGGTTCAGGCGGGACCTGCAGTCGACAAAGTTATTGATTCTCTATTGCCGTACCTTGAGGCTGGAGATATCGTAATCGATGGCGGAAACACTAACTATCCTGATTCAGTACGACGAGCAGAAAATCTCGAGTCTCGAGGACTCTTATTTGTCGGTACCGGAGTTTCAGGAGGAGAAGAAGGCGCCCGGACTGGACCTTCAATAATGCCAGGTGGTTCTCACCAAGCTTGGGAACACATTGGGCCCATTTTTCAAAGTATCGCCGCCCAAGTAGACGGTACCCCTTGTTGCGATTGGGTTGGTGATGGTGGGGCAGGACATTTCGTAAAAATGGTTCATAACGGCATTGAATATGGTGATATGCAGCTCATCACTGAAGCCTATCACTTAATGAAATCTGGCCTCGGGATGCAAGCCGAGGAAATCGGAGAAGTATTTTCCGGTTGGCGGTCAGGCAAACTTGATTCTTACTTGATCGATATTACAGCTGAAATATTCACTGTTAAAGATTCTGATGGGGAACCTCTAGTAGAAAAGATTCTTGACGTTGCAGGCCAAAAAGGAACTGGTAAATGGACAGCTGTCAATGCTTTAGAACTGGGTATCCCTCTTACGCTCATTGGTGAGGCTGTCTTTTCTCGTTTTCTTTCCTCTATCAAGGCTGAACGTGAAGAGGCCTCACAGGTCCTTAAAGGACCTTCAGTCTCCCCAAAACTGGATCGGGCTAAGGTCATTGAAGACCTGGAGCAAGCACTATACGCTTCTAAAATATGCTCTTACGCTCAGGGATACATGCTCATACGGGCTGCCGCTGAGCAATACGACTGGGAGCTCAATTACGGTGGCATAGCACAAATGTGGCGCGGTGGTTGCATCATCAGATCCAGTTTTCTCAAAGACATCCGCTCTGCTTACAGCAAAAACCAAGCCCTAAAAAACCTTTTACTTGATGACTTCTTTCGTGATGAAATCGAATCTTCTCAGGGGTCTTGGAGGCGTACGGTGTCTACTGCGGTCCAGGCAGGGATACCAACACCAGCTATGGGAGCAGCTCTAGCGTTTTTTGATGGTTATCGTCACGCCGAACTGCCAGCGAATCTTCTCCAGGCCCAACGAGACTACTTTGGGGCCCATACTTATGAAAGGGTTGACCATCCGCGGGGAGAGTTCCATCACACTAACTGGACTGGACGAGGCGGAAAAGTCTCATCACGTACCTATAATGCTTAATTGCACTGTCAAAACTTACTCTATATTGGAGTGATCCGCTTAGCACCTACATCAAAACCTTTAGGTACTGCCGCATCGTAACTACACTTAATTAATTCACTCTTAATCTCTTTGTAGATCTGTGAATTTTCTTAACGCCACAAGGTTACCGAAAGTATGTTGATAAGCACAATACCAGAGTAGATTGTGATGGATTCCAATCATTCCCCTTTTGGGATATTGCCTTGAGAGAAAGATGCTCTTAGCTGAGCATCAGACGCGTGCGGAGTACCGACACCGCCCTCCATCCTAAGCAACTGTCGCTGTCTGAGCGATAGACTTTGATGCCAATCAGGGTTAAAGCCGTCATGTGGATCGTTTTGAAACAATAACGTGTTTTTTCGGTAATGCCCAAAAAGAGCGTGTCGCCTCTCGTTGGTAGTATTTGCGCCTCCACCGTGCCAACACTGACCATTAAAGACCAATACACTTCCAGCTGGGGCGACCAGATGATGAACGTGCTTAACTATCATCCCATCGGGTGGGCCGGCCAGACCACTCTGGTGGGAACCAGGAACGATACGAGTTCCCCCATTCTCGAAAGTAAAATCGTCAAGCAACCACACTGTGTTAACCATTACGGGTGAGTTCGAATTGAGAAGATCAGCTCTTATATCACTGTGAAGCCCTTGTTCTGGATCTCCGGGTCGCACTACCCGGGCATTCAAACTACCCAGCACAATTGATTCCCCAAGGACATGCTCAATGACAGGCAACGTACGAGCGTGATCAATTATCGAATGGTAGATACGATCAAGGGCCGGCAGATTAGAAACGTGACCAGCGCTTCCTAAAAAGCGTTGTTCTTCACCGATTTTAGCGTCGAGATCCATAAGTACCTCACGCATCTTGGTAACTTGGTCATCGGTTAAAACATCTTCGAGCAAAGTAAACCCATGCACATCCATTTCAAAAAATGCTTGGTTAAGATCTGTCAACTTCCACCCTTTCATCTAACCTTTAGTTGGAGCCGTTATTAGGACACAAGGTACATAAAACCCACGCCGAAATGTTTTTCGTAATAAGAGGTAAGGGAATTTACCGTTGTCATCTTACTCTTTTGAACCCCATTTTTCGCAACCTCCTTCGCCAGACGGGCGTACGGATGGTTCAGCGATGTTCTTTGTTCCCTTCCACGCGTACGGATCCTTACCGCTTACCATCACAATATCTCGATAGTCTAGACTTCCCATTCCTTCTTCTTCCTGCGGTTTCTGCCAGGGAAGCAACGACGCTGCATTCATATAGTGGTTTACTAGCACTCGCCGATAGTTTCCATGGGACTTGTTAGGAAACGACCGGTGCAGAAGGTACCCGTTGAAAAAGACAATGGCGCCAGCTTTGACCTGTACGGGTATTGCATCGGAATCGGAATACGGGAATCCTGTTGACTCGGCCGTACAGTCAAATCGGTCATCGTTCTGCACCTGTGTCGGCCATAACGTACCTAGTTTATGAGACCCTGGAATCACCCAAAGGCAACCACTTTCTAACGTGGCATCATCGAGAGCTATCCAACCACCGGTTAGTGAACGATCTCGAGTAGGAATAAATGCCTCATCCTGGTGCCATGCTTGGCCTGGCTTGCCACTGGCCTTAATAAACAGCATTGATTGCATAGCTTTGACATTAAGCCCAATAATTTCTGTAAGCACTTTGACCATATTTGGGTGAGCCAAGTAGCGGCGCATAACAGCTGAAATCTTGTGAGGAAAGTGAACACAAAGCGTTCTCTTAAGAACCTCCGCATCCTCCTCTTCAGGGACTGAAGGCTGGAGGCGATTTATCTCCCCCCGTTCCCCACGACAAATAAGTAGCGTTTCAGCAATTAGTTCATCAATTTCAGCTCGACCCAGAGCATCGGGAACCACGACATATCCGTTTTCTCGGTAGAAGCCTCCAATACTCCCATTTTCGTTTACAGTGGTGCCATCAATAAAATTAGGACTCAACTCAACAGCCCTCCTCTAAGACGAATTGCCTATAATTAGGCCTCACCATATCTAGTTTGCCCCCAATGCTTTAGTTTAACTAATTATTGTTCACTAAATTCCTCACTCTTCCACGGTTCTTGGCCATTCAAGGCTGCTAAACCCGCATCAAGGACTTCGACTATCCTATCTACATCATAGATACATCCAGCCCATGTACCTCCACTGACACGCTGCAGAGCCGCCCATAATCTAGTGTCATCCGGTAGATCTGGGTGTGGACTGAGCGCCGGATGTGGTGATCGAGAGGCTAGAAGAGCAGTAGCTTCCTGAGACCCTAGCGTTCCTTCAGCAGTGCCAACCAAATCTATCGTTCCTACTAAATTATGGCGATCGATTATGATCTCTATTTGGTCACCGTCACGAAGACACCCAATTGGTCCTCCTGCTAGGGCCTCAGGTCCTACATGACCTATGCAGGCGCCAGTCGACAATCCAGAAAAACGGGCATCAGTAAGTATCGGAATGTGCTTTCCCCACGGTAAGTATTTAAGGGCGCTCGTGAGTTGCGCTGTTTCTTCCATCCCAGTACCGGACGGTCCTGCACCTATGAGAACTAGTACTTCACCTACCTCTATAGGTCTTTCGCCTCCACCCTTAACCGCCTCAATAGCATCGGACTCATCCACAAACACCCTTGCAGAACCACTGTGCCGATACACGTCATCGTTGCCAACTAATGAAGGGTCAATGGCTGTAGCCTTTATCACTGAACCTTCCGGAGCAAGATTACCTACTGGAAAGAGGACTGTGCTTGTCAATCCTGCGGAACGAGCGGTATCAGCATCCATAATGATCTGATCGACATTAATACCCGCTTGTTCAATTCGATTCCGTACAGCTACACGGCGTTCACTTGATTCCCACCAATCTAGGTTGCTAGCTAAAGTCTCCCCGGTCACCGTTTTTACCTGAGTATCAAGAAGCCCCATATTCCTTAAGTGAAGCATCACCTCGGGCACACCACCAGCCATGAACACCTGGACAGTTGGGTGATTACGAGGTCCGTTAGGCAAGGCGTCTACCAAACGCGGGGTTGCTCGATTGGCCTGATTCCATTCCCTAACGGTGGGTGGTCTGAGACCAGCAGCATGAGCAATAGCGGGAATATGTAGTAAGAGGTTAGTGGATCCTCCGAAAGCAGCGTGGACAAGTAACGCATTATCGACAGCAGCTTCAGTCAATATCATGGACAGAGGCGTTTCGAGGGATGTAAGGCGTAGAAGTGCCAGCGCTGAACGATGAGCTAGATCTAACCAAATTGGTTCACCAGAAGGGCTTAGGGCACTATGAGGAAGAGCCATACCTAGAGCCTCTGCAATGACCTGAGCAGTCGCTGCAGTGCCGAGAAATTGGCAGCCCCCGCCACTGGACCCGCACGCCTTGCAACCCATTTCAGCAGCGTATTCAATATCGACCAGTTCGTGAGAAAAACGAGCTCCCAATGTCTGTACCTGTGCAGCATCTTCGCCGCCAACGGTCGGCAAAGTCACGCCCCCAGGAACTGCAATTGCAGGTAGTCCGCTACTACCGGCTAAGGCCTGTAAAGTCGCAGGGAGGCCTTTGTCACAAGTGGCGACTCCCATTACAGCAGCGCGTGTAGGTAATGAACGGATGAGGCGTCTAAGTACAGTAGCTGCGTCATTTCGGTATGGCAAGCTATCGAACATTCCAGTCGTCCCTTGGCTACGGCCATCACACGGATCGCTGCAGTAAGCTGCAAAGGGCAATGCCCCCCGTTCACGAAGGGTTTCGGCAGCCTGTTTGACCATTAGACCAATTTCCCAGTGTCCCGTATGGTACCCAAGCGCAACCGGACTACCGTCTTCTGCACGAAGCCCCCCTTGAGTACTGACTATGAGCACCTGGCCTCTTGCTACCTCAGAAGGCTCCCAACCCATACCGGCATTCTGGGTGAGGCCGAATAAGTTTCCACTCGGCTCCTGCCGCAACATTTCTGGGGTAAGCGGCAATTTACCTATTGGCCCACCACCGACAATGCGAGTGGTCTCTGCATCACCAGCTCCACCCAGTATTTCGGAAAGATCTGGATTAATCCTGATGGTCATCGTTCCTCCTCTGCCATTTGGTTCCGTAAGTTAAAACCAGATTTCACGCTGCAGCCAACCTACCCAAATCACCCTAGGTCTGCTGTACCTGACATTACCGCTTTTCCTCGTAATTTAGTACCAGATGCCACATTTATAGTCATTGTGCACAACCAAATGCTAATCTTAGTTAACTGGTTCCCTAATCTTGTCTGTACTATCCGCGATTTGAACTCCCAATACAAGTCAATTGTATTAGGCGTCCTATCCACCTTGCTCTTCTTTGCCTTGGAGAGACTCATGCCGAAGAAAATCAAAATCAGCCCCAAGGTGTGGCTGCTGAACTGCTTGAGAAAACAGTCGGGCATATCCACGTTTGGGAAGTTCTGGCCGGCCGGGGTTATTAACACTACGCCTATCGAGCTCTTCTTCGGATACTAAAAGACTTAGGCGCCTCGATTTTGCATCCAGCTCAATAATATCTCCATTTCTCACGAGACTTAGAGGGCCACCTACAGCAGCTTCCGGTGAGACGTGCAAAACTATTGTCCCGAAAGCCGTTCCACTCATTCGAGCATCAGATATGCGTACCATATCGGTCACCCCATGAAGCTTGCCTGGTATAGGAAAATAACCTGCTTCAGGCATACCGGGAGCTCCAACTAATCCAGCATTTTGTAGAACAAGGATGTCTTCCGGCGTAACGTCAAGATTAGGGTCATCTATCCTGTGGGCTAAATCTTCAAGTGAAGTGAACACTACCGCGCGTGCTCTTTTTTGAAGAAGCTCGGGGCTAGCCGCTGAGCGCTTGAGCACGGCTCCATCAGGGGCAAGGTTTCCCCATAAACCAATAAGAGCTCCACTGGCCTGGAAAGGTTCGGCGGCCGGTCGAATTATCTCTTGCCATCTCGGTAAATCTACAGCTTCCCCCAACAAAACATCTAGCGTCTGACCCGTAACAGTTAAAGTACTCCGGTCGATCAGATCACCTAATTCTTGCAACACTGTAGGAATTCCTCCTGCACGATGAAAATCCTCCATGTAACCCTTCCCCGTTGGTTTCAGATCAAGTAAAACAGGTGTTTGCTCACTCACGACATCAAATTGATTTAAGTCGAGTTCAATTCCAAGGCGACCTGCGATAGCGGTAAGATGTATAACTGCGTTAGTCGAACCACCAATGGTTTGGAGTACCCGGATGGCATTACCAAAGGCGGCCGGCGTCATAATATCTGCTGGAGTTGGCCCACTATTCGCTAGTTGGGTTGCCTTTCTCCCTGATTCCTCTCCATGACGTAACCTTTCAGCATATACAGCTGGAATGGTCGCGCCGCCAGGCAACATCATTCCCATGGCTTCAGTCATACAGGCCATAGTACTAGCAGTACCCATAACAGCACAGGTTCCTGTTGTAACTACTAGCTCGCTTTTTATCTCGTCAATTTCTAAACGATTAAGCTCACCACGCCTATAAGATGCCCAGAAACGCCTACAATCTGTACAAGCTCCAATTTGCTCCCCTTTATAACCACCCGTAAGCATAGGGCCAGCAACCACAACTAGTGCTGGTAGGCCAGCGCTAGCGGCGCCCATAAGTAGAGCTGGTATGGTCTTATCGCAACCACCTACAAGTACTACGGCGTCAATTGGTTGAGCCCGTATCATCTCTTCGACATCCATTGACATCAGATTGCGAAATAGCATACTTGTCGGGGATAGGAAGGCCTCGCCAAGAGAAATAGTGGGAAACGCTAACGGCAAACCACCCTCAAGTAGTATGCCTCGTTTAATTGCTGGTATGAGTTCTACGAGACCTCGATGGCAATTATTTAGATCACTCGCCGTATTAATAATCCCGACTACCGGACGACCGATAGCTTCTGTACCGTAACCCATTGACAAAGCAAATGTCTGCCGCATAAATTTGGAGAACTCCACATCTCCATACTGCGTGAGCCTTGTCGCCAGACCCTTTGATTTCATTTTCTTTATCTCCTTTATTGGGCTTAGATGCCCCCAAGTCAAACGCTAAACTGACTACTTGCATCATATTTAGCCCTAGGCTTGAGGTCTTTTAGCGCTATTAACCCTAGGCTCGTAGGCAAAATGATACTCTTCTAAACTTTTGTCGACAATGATAATTCACCACAATACTGATTTGCATGATCAACTTCGATTTTTGACCAACCAACCATATAAACGTCTCATTAAAGCCCAACCAAGCCTCTTTTCATAACTTGATGTCCTTCGAAATAAGGCTATAACTACTGTTCAGCATAAGATCAACCAACCCACCAATAGATTTCCATTAGTTTATCTGGATGTCCTCATCTAACACCTCTCATGCTACGCTTGATTGATGTCGGTTGAAGTAAGTACTTATCGGCTAAGCCTACGCGGTAACGAAATAGGCAGAAACGTCATCTGGACCCGTACCCAAAACCAGACGACAAATTTAGAAAGCCTATTATCACTCCGTGGTAACTTCAGCCAGAGTACGATTACCCAACAGAGCTCCTGTCACGCTAGCCGCTTTTTCAGTTATCGCTTCTCTGAAACTACCGAAGCTCGCGGAGAGAAACGACTTTACGAAGTAGTTTTTGACCAGCCTTCAGGCCTTGTTACGGCAAGGCGGGGAAAGAAGGATGAAGCTTCTATCCCCTACCTTGTACCCTACCGCGATCCTCTTTCTGTACTCTTCGAAATACGGAATTGGCACAACCCTGACGGATGTTCAAAGAAAATCCCATTACTCGGTAAAGAGGTCGCCATAGTTCCTAAGGGGACTACACAAGTGCAAACTTCCTCAGGGAAAAAGACGGCTTGGGCCTACTCCCTGTACCCCGGCGGTAGCCATGTATATGTTGATACTGAAGAGCCTCACCATATTTTGCACTTAACCCAGCGACTGGCCGGTTCAAATATAGAATCTAGCTTGTCAAAAATTGAAGAAATCACACAAATGCCTGGTGGCCAATTCTCTGGAACTGGCAACGCGCGTAAGAAAAAGCAACGCCGTAGACGCCGCCGAAAACCACGAAAGTGATTTTTATAGACCTATATGGGACCAACCCCAGCTATACTTAGGTTCTTATGTCGGGAAAGATTGGTTTTGTAAGTCTTGGGTGCCCCAAAGCCTTAATTGATAGTGAACATATTCTTACGCAGCTCCGCGCTGAAGGGTATGAGCTAGTACCCACCTTTGAGGATGCGGATCTTGTCGTTGTTAATACGTGTGGTTTCATCACTCCAGCAGTAGAGGAATCTCTTGAAACTATCGGAAACGCACTAGAGTCGAACGGCCGAGTAGTGGTGACAGGTTGCCTCGGTGAACGCCCCGAAGTAATCATGGAACGACATCCAAATGTATTATCTGTCACCGGCCAAGCAGACCTTAATGGGGTGATGTCTGCCGTACACAACGCTCTTCCCCCTGAATTAGATCCGTTCAAGCGACTAATACCAAACGCCAACGGTATTAAACTTACACCGCGCCACTATAGCTACCTAAAGATTGCTGAGGGTTGTAACCATACCTGTAGCTTCTGCATAATTCCGCAACTCCGCGGCCTTCAAATCTCTCGAGACGCTTCAGACATTCTGGTTGAGGCAACCCGATTAGTCGCTACTGGAACTCGTGAGTTGATCATAATATCGCAAGACTCTAGTGCATATGGCTCAGATCTCCGACACCGTGAAAGTACTTTCGGTGACCAAAAGGTTCGAGCTCACCTTGTGCCCCTAGTGGAAGAACTTGCTGAACTGGGCATATGGATCCGATTACATTACATTTATCCTTATCCTCACGTAAGAGATATTATCCCGCTTATGGCTGAAGGGAAAGTGCTTCCCTATCTCGATGTTCCTCTTCAACACGCCAGCCCGTCTATCCTGAAAGCTATGAGGAGGCCTGGCGGGCCCGAAAGTCACTTGAAGACCATCTCCGAATGGCGATCCATATGTCCAGATTTAACTATTCGCTCAACTTTCATTGTTGGTTTCCCTGGAGAAACCCCTCATGATTTTGAACTACTTCTTGATTTTCTTCGTGAAGCACGACTTGAAAAGGTTGGGGCCTTCACCTATAGTGCCGTCGATGGGGCTGCAGCTAATGATCTAGGCAAACCCATTCCTGAAGAATTAAGCCGCGAACGACGTGCCCGTTTAATGGAATGTCAACAGAAAATTAGTGAAGAAAAAAACCGCGAACGAGTGGGAACCAGCATTGAAGTGATAATCGATGCCTTTGGTGACCTACCGGGAGAAGTAATAGGTAGGACCCTAGTGGATTCACCAGAAATCGATGGTTCCATCGTACTTAAAACCGATGGTACAGTGAAAATCGGTGACAGGGTTTTGGCTAAAGTTACAGGAGCAACCTCCCCTTACGACCTTGAAGGAAAATTAATAAAATCGCTCCCTTGGACCCCTACCGTCCCGCAATGGAATTAAGCATAATTTTTGTACAGGTTTAACGACATTTCTACTCGATGAAAGCTTAATGTCTCGCTTTCTTCTACGCCGGACTTCTTCGAAAGCTACAGTTCAACCCCGTTACAAAGTGATCCAACTTTCCTACAGCAAAGATCTTTCCTTGCGCGACTCAAACTAAATTAACGCAACAGCAATGAATCTTCCAAAGAAAATGTTGTTTTCAGTTTGCAGAGAATTGGTAAGTGACCCATTACTGCAAATCTTTTCCAAATATCTCATTACAGTACTCACAATTGACCTTTGCGATCCAACTCCACTTTGAAATAATCTATGGGTTTAAGTTGAAACAGATTGGGTATCTGTTTTCTCTTCACGGTTTTGAAGTTTAGCCTTGATTCGCTTCAAAACCGTGACTTCCTCAAGAGCCCTCTGATCAAGTACACTACGAATTTGCTGTATCTCTAAACCAATCCCTGGAATAACCACCTGCTCTAGAGCATTCACCCGTCGACTGGTCTTCTTGATCTCCTCACCTATGCGTCTCAGCCGTGTCTCAGTAGCTGCTACTCTGATAATAGCTTCGGTTAACTTACGGAACTGGGCTGCCGTATCAAGCGTCTTGACACCAGCATTAATTGGAGAAAATGGTAACTCTGAACTGAACTCTGGAGGCTGAACTTGCGGTACGCGAACTCCGAATATGTTCTCCACATCTACCCGAAGGTCTAGTTCTGTACTAGAAGCTAAACTGAGGCTTTGAACAGCTTCTGGGCCGTCCCAAGCATTAGCCAAAAAAAGACTAAAGTAGGCTTCCCTACTGGTTTTCGTTAACATCCGCCTGGCGTTGAGAGATTCTTTTACCAGTCCGAAGAACTCCGATATTAGGGCATCACGTTTACGCTTAAGGAGATCGACACCCCTCTGGGCAAGTCCCAATTGGTCCTTGCGCTGAAGAAGATTAGATCGAGTGGGAGCAACCTGTTCAGCCATCGTCAACTAGACCCCTTTATTGGAACTCCAGATTTCATCCATTTTGGAACCATAGTATTTATCAATGTGGTCTCTGCTTAAACGCGTAAGCTCGCTTTTCGGGAGGGTTGAAAGTAGCGCCCAACCAATCTGTAGTGATTCTTCAATACTACGTTCTGCGTCTCCTTGGCTGATAAAGTGACTCTCAAAATCGTCAGCAAAGGCAAGGTAAAGCTTGTCATTCTCACTAAGAGCATCTTCTCCGGTAATGGCAACAAGACGTCGTAAGTCAATCCCATTAGCATAAGCAGCCTGAAGCTGGGATTGCATATCTCCATGGTCATCACGGGTCTTACCCTCACCGATCCCATTGTTCATCAATCTACTCAAGCTAGGACCGGGATTGATTGGCGGATAAATTCCCTGGGTATGTAAATTCCGCGCTAAGAATATTTGCCCCTCAGTGATGTAACCAGTCAGATCAGGAATCGGGTGGGTGATGTCGTCATCTGGCATCGTAAGGATTGGTAGCTGAGTGATAGATCCACTCTCGCCCTCCACTACACCAGCACGTTCATAAATAGACGCAAGATCGGTGTACATGTACCCAGGATAGCCACGACGCCCAGGAATCTCCTCACGAGCACCACCAATCTCCCTTAACGCCTCACAATAATTAGTGAGGTCAGTAAGAATTACTAAAACATGGAAGTCATGTTCGAAAGCGAGATATTCAGCTGCTGTCAATGCCATGCGCGGTGTCAATAAACGCTCTGCTGCTGGATCATCGGCCTTATTAAGGAATAAGACGCTTCGGGCAAGAGCCCCAGTCCGTTCGAATTCCTGGGTAAAAAATGTTACCTCCCTCTGGGTAATACCCATAGCAGCAAAAACTACAGCAAATTCAGTTTCTTCCCCAAGCACCTTAGCCTGGCGAGCAATTTGTGCTGCCAATTCATTTGCGGGCAGACCAGCCCCAGAAAAGATCGGAAGTTTCTGACCACGAACCAAAGTCAACAAGGTGTCAATAGTTGATACACCTGTCTGAATGAATTCCTCTGGTTTCCGACGCGATACTGGATTGATAGGGGCCCCTCCGATTGGAAGTCGCTTGTCAGCAACCACAGCCGGCAAGCCATCAATCGGGTTACCGCTACCACTGAAGCGTCTACCAATCATGTCCCGGGCTACTCCGAGACGAGCTACGTTTTCTACTAAGCTAACAGAAGTAGTAGAAAGATCAATTCCTGAAGGCTCCTCAAATACCTGAAGTATCGTCGTCTTTTCAGAAACATCGATGACTTGGCCTCCACGCTCACGACCTTGACCATCACGAATGCGGACAATAGCATTGTATGCAAGGTCAGGCGCATTTTCCAGGAACAGTAGAGGTCCAGATATGTAATTGACGTCACTGTATTCTTTTTTTAATAGGTTGCTGGCCACGAAACCCTCCTTATGACCCTACCGCGAAGGCAGTGTCTAACTCGCCCATCACTTCGTCCCGGTATACATCGAACTCATTTTCCGGCACGTAGCGCGAGCGGCTAATTTTTTCAACTACGGGCTGTTGTAGGACCTCGTCGACAGTGCCACCTTCACGGATAAATTCCGCTGCCAAGGCATTCAATTTGGTCATCATTAAAAGCATGCCATACGATTTTTCCATAGAACAAGAAGCATCAATTGGGTCAAAACCGTTTTGCTGAAGGAAATCCTCTCTTAGAATGCGGCCCATCTCGATGACTAGGCGCTCTTGATCCTGCAGGGCGTCTGGCCCAACCAATTGAACTACCTCCTGAAGATCAGCCTCTTGTTGCAGTACTCCAATTGCTAAATCTCGCTGTTCTGTATAGTCCTCGGCAACATTTTCGCCGTACCATTCGTCAAGAATGCTACCGAATAACGTATAAGAATTGCTCCAATTAATTGCTGGAAAATGACGTCTCCTAGCCAAACCAGCATCAAGCGCCCAGAAACAGCCGGTAATCCTCAAAGTAGATTGTGTAACCGGCTCGGAAAAATCACCGCCAGCTGGGGAAACAGCTCCGATAATAGATACCGCTCCTTCTTCTCCAGCCAATGTCGTAACTCGCCCTCCTCGTTCATAGAAAGCAGCCAGGCGTGAGGCAAGGTAGGGTGGGTAACCCTCCTCTGCAGGCATCTCCTCAAGACGCGAAGCGATTTCTCGCAGAGCCTCCGCCCAACGAGAAGTAGAATCAGCCATTACTGATACACCGTAGCCCTGGTCGCGAAAATATTCTGCCAATGTAATCCCAGTGTAGATTGATGCCTCACGAGCTGCCACTGGCATATTAGACGTATTAGCTATGAGTACCGTCCGGTGCATCAGCGGGTTACCTGTCTGGGGATCCTCGAGCTCTGGGAATTCCACGAGCACGTCAGTCATTTCATTGCCACGCTCACCACAACCTACGTAGACAACGATGTCAGCATTCCCATATTTTGCGACTGACTGTTGAGTAACAGTCTTGCCCGAGCCAAACGGTCCCGGAATAGCAGCAGTACCGCCCATGGTGAGAGGAAACAGTACATCCAGGATTCGCATCCCAGTAAGGAAAGGGGTAACTGGGTCAAGTTTTACCTGAACTGGCCGGCCCTGGCGCACTGGCCAACGGTGATACAGTTTCAATTCTGTACCGTCGTCAAGAATTGCAACGACCTCTTCAACCGTATACTCTCCGGCAGGCTTGACGGTTTGTATTGTACCGCTGACTCCTGGTGGTACCAAGATTTTATGAGTAAATGAAAATTCAGGCACCGTACCCAAAATAGCTCCAGATTCAACCTTGTCGCCAGGAGTTACTTGAGGAGTAAATTCCCATTTGGCTTCCCGGGATAGGGAGTTAACCACTAGACCTCGCTCAATATAGGTGCCGGACTCCTCACGAATTTTGTCAAGAGGACGTTGAATCCCATCAAAGATGCCGTTGAGCATCCCGGGACCAAGCTCTACCGCTAATGGAAGGTTGGTTGATATAACCTTTTGGCCTACTGTAAGACCGGCAGTATCTTCATAAACCTGCACAAAAGCAGTATCCCCGTCGAGACGAATAATCTCGCCTACTAACTCTTCTTCGCCGACTCGTACCAAGTCGTACATTCGGGCACCCATCATCCCCTCGGCAATCACCGCGGGACCAGAAATGCGCTGTACTTTACCTTCAATTGCCACCAAGGGCCTCCTTAAATCGGCCTGCCTTGGGTACTCCCCGGCAGGGGTTTACTCCATCCTGACATCAAAGCCGATGGCGTCACGTACTAGCTTCTTCATGTATTCGGTTGCATCGGCCTCTTCACCGAAAGTCGCTGCTAAGCTAGGCATGGGTAACAAAACCGGTAGATTACGCCCACGCATGGCTCGTTCGCTAGATCGATTGGGGTCATCGATAAATGCCTCATCTACCACGACAAGTCCATACTTATCAGATAGGATAATTTCTTCCAGATCCGTTTGTGCCTCCTCAGATGTAGTCTCCCTAACTTCCACGCCAGCAAGTCTAAACCCGATCGCCGTTTCGCTATCCGTTAAGACCAGCATTCTAGGCATCGACACCGAGCTCCTTTTCTAGATCTCTTCTATCCACGCCATAATACTTACCCCGAGCAAGAAGTCGTACCCGAGATATCTCTTCTTCTTTAGCTTGAAGATAGTTCGTAATAACACCGATATGACGCGGGTTGGCGGCAATACGCCTAGCGCTTTGGCTGATGATGTCACGGATCTTTGATTCTGCCTCACTAAGGCTATCATTTTCGTCCACAACCCCGAAGCTGGTTCCTGCCAAAACCGCAAGCCCTCCAGAAGATTCATCGTTAACGACTGAATCGAATAAACTACGGGTAATTTCTCTACCACCTTCAACAAACATTAGGTCATCAACGACCTGACCCCGAAGCTTCAAAGCTGTACGCAGGTTAGTAGCGTCCACTTCACGCCTGAGATGTCGGACAAAACCCGATGGTGCTGACACTCGTTTCAATAAATTAAAAACAGACCTATAGTAGGAACGGTCGAGAGCAACTTCTAGCGCGTAAAGATCACCGTCCGACTGATATTGAGCAGCAGCCCGAACGAAAGAGCTTCTTAGGGGCGTTCCAGTACTAAGGAGCGCCTGACCTACAGCAGCCATGTCAGACGCTTCTGCAAGTACATCCAGAACAGCGGGTTTTAACTTACCTGCCGGAAAAAGAGCCTCTTGGGTAGCATCTGCCCCCCGACCAGCATGCTTTGCACGTGCAATCGCTTTAATATTAGCTAAATCATACCTTAACAACATCAAAGCTACTAGCTGCCCTGGGATACCATCAGCAAGGTGCAAAAGGTTTTGTGTTGTGCGATAGAAGTTCCTTGCTACTGCCGAATCAACCGTACGGATTCCTGAATTTCGAGTTTTGGCCTCCTCTAAGTCTTGTGAATAAGAAGACTGGCCCATAAGAGCCATGAAGGCACCAAAATCACTGGAGTCTAAAACTTCTGAAAAGAACTCCTGGAGCAGCAATCCTGCCTTAAGCCCCTTAACTCGGGCATTAATGAATCCGTAGTCGCTCGACATTCAGGTCTCCGCGCTAAACAAAAGTCCTGAAACATCTGAAGCGAGTTCATCTCTGAGCGCATCTAGGCGTTGCCCTAATGTATTTTCCACTACGACGTTATCCTGACCCCGTAGTCGTACCCCAGCACCAACATCGTTATCGCTGCGAATGCTAGCAACCAAACCGAGAGAGGCTATTATGCCCTCAGCCAACTCTACGTCAGCAGGATTGACATGAATAGCTTTTACACCACTGTCCGGAAACGCAGAGGCAGCCTCACTGATGAGCTTAGACAGGATTAGTCGGTACGCATCAGCATCTTGTCTAAGAGAATCAAATCGCCTACCGACGCCAGCAAAGACGTTTTCCACGGCCGCATGCTGGGCTTTTAATTTGAGGGAGGCCGCCTCCAACTTAGCGCTACTTTGGGCTCTCACTAAAGCAGCGTCACGTTGAACCTCCGAACCTCGCATCAACTGAGCACTTATGGCGTCGGCCTCAGCCTGAGCCTGCGAAAGTAATTCTGCTGCGCTTTCTTTCGCTTCAGAGAGGATTGCTTCGATCTCCGCACTCACCTCTTTGTCGAGAAGAGCCGAGAGGTTAGCCACATTAACCGCCAATCTGCCCGTTGAGGAAGAAAGCTATTACAAAACCGAAGATGATTAAAGTTTCGGGAATCACCAAATAGATCAGTACCTGACCAAAGGCCCCAGGCCGTTCTGCTAGCAACCC
>CEQQ01069967.1_pt1 | contig 37960 bp, 28 predicted proteins | sample 531041 | NCBI WGS metagenome assembly CEQQ01 (sample SAMEA2621222, study PRJEB7988) | marine metagenome | biome: marine biome (ENVO:00000447); feature: deep chlorophyll maximum layer (ENVO:xxxxxxxx); material: "saline water (ENVO:00002010), including plankton (ENVO:xxxxxxxx)" | depth 150 m | reverse complement strand
CTTCCACTAGCCAGCCAACTTAACCCGGCAAGGCTAATAATGGCGGTACTGTCCTGATAAGCACTATCGCCGAACGTACCGTTCTCCTCCTGTGCCAAGGAGAGGTACTTTAATCCAGATTGCACTGATTTCCTGGCGACCGAGTTGTATAACTTCCTACCGTCTTGTGCGTGCAATCGAGCCCGCATACACGGCACGGCTCCACTCAAAATCAGCATGGGGAATAGCTGTCTTCTAGTAAGCAATGGTCACTCCTCGTCGTCTTTCATCTGTGGAGTGGCCAGTCTCAAGTAGAATCTCTCGAGCAGTTGCCTGTATTGTGGAGCAAATTGATTAAACAGGCTGCTCCTTAACTGGTCCCGAATGCGTGGTGGAAGTTTTTCCCAGCGATCATCCAGAGACTCCATTGGTATGAGTGCTGGAGTTTGCTCGGGCGTATCTGTGGAATTCACATCCAACATTGCTGAACCAACACCGCTGCGAGTAGACGATGTTCCTACACTTGCATCATCACCCTGAACAACTCTGTTTTTCAGGACTCCATTTAGTTGCTCCAACACACCAGCTTGAATTGTTTGAGTTTGCCGACCGGCATCAAACCCGCGTAAGCGTTCACTAACACGACGCATTTGAATCTCTGCGTTTAGTAAAGCACTCGATTCACCGGCGGCACCAATATCTTCGCCGGACTCCGTCGCTTCCGTTACTTCACTGCTTTCACGAATCTCCGCCTCCGCTTGTCCAGGCCGTGTCGGACTGCTAAATAGCCTCAGTTTAAGTTCGTTATTGAGTGGCGAAACTTCACCACGTCTACCTGTTAATCCATCGTCACCATGCAGTCGGCCGAACAGACTAATCACCAGCACAAGAAGAAGTAACCAACGTTGATTCACCGACTGTCTCCTTGCTTCGTTCTATTTTTCAGATCTTGCTTGCGTATCTCAGAAACCAAGTCCGCAATGCGGATCTGATCTGCAGCTAACAACTCAAGTTCATTGCGTTGTTGATCTGTCAAATCTTCAGGTTTTCCGTCGCCGTATGCCTCGTCCACGCGTTGGTTGATATCGGCCTGAAGCCGTATCAACAATCGAACTTGTGATAACAGGAGAGCTTCACCCTCAGTCGATTCACCGCCTGGGACTCGAACCTCCGTTTGATTTGCGATCTGTGCTTGCATGGATACTGAATTGGTCATCACGTGTACCATGTGCTCGAGCAATTCTAGTGAAATCACCTGATGTTTGATGGCAACGAGTCGATTTGGCACGGTCAGATTATGCAAAGCCTGACTCAGATTACGCTCCAGTCTACTTAGTGCAAACTGAACAGCAGATTGTCTAAGATCGCGGCCAGCAATATTTGTGACTGCATCCAACACCGCTTCTTGTCGGAAAACTAATTCATCTCGAATACCATTTACTTCGCCGTCCCACATGGAAGTTGCCTCATGCAATGCTTTAAGGTCACGATAAATTGCATGCATATCTTCCGCCGAAATCGCAAGTAACTGTGAATGCGTTTCGTGACGCACTATCTCCGTAGAGGCACCCTGCGCATCGATCATTTGCTCAAGATATTGCATGACCAATTCGTGCTGCTCTAGAGACTCCTGTACTCCGGCGCCATGGATCAGGCGACTGATTTGCCTCATACGTTCTGAAATTGCCCAGCGGCTATGGACTTGCAGCATATCAGCAACAAATCTTGCGTCTTCTCTGGAAACAGATTCGCCTATAAGCCACTGCTTCATGTTATCTACGATTTGAGTGAGCTCTTGCGCAGAGTCGCCCTGAAGTCTGGCTGTTTGATCGATCCGTTCTTTGGCAATTGATAAACCAACGAGTTGTTGCCCAAGATAGTTTCGCAGATCCGTTCCAATGCCTTCCTGAATTTGCCTCAATTCAGAAATGCCAAGCGTAAACTGTTGATAACTAAGTTGCGAGCGATATCCGGAAAGTGCATTTTCCAAGTCACGTTCCGCATCGGTTTGCAAGTCATAGATTCTTGCCAGTTGTGCCTGCACCTCGCTTGATTCCAATTCCGTACGTGACGATGTTGTATCAACCAAGTCGCTCAAGAGCTGTGACAAAGCAACCAGACGCGTCTCGTGGATTGCATCAAGTTGATCAAGCAATCCGGAAAGACGCTTTCGTTCGGCGAAATTGCTTAACCGATTGAGATCACTCTGCTCGACGACCCTCCGGATTTGCATCCGCACGCTGCCATTCTCAAGCGAGCACGCGCGTTTTATATCGCCTTGATGTAATTCGACAGATTGCAAGATACCTGACACGTCCGCGTATGCTATTTGTTCATTATCCAGTTGCTCCATCAACGTGCCGGTATTGGAAATCATGTCTTGTTGCACCAATTGAAGGTCTCTCAGTGACTCGATTAAGTGCACACGTTTTTGTTGCAGTGAGCGAATCAGCTGTCTCGATGACACAAGCCGCAAGTAAGCGGTTGGTGACTCTGTAACTTGACCGTGAATATCTTCCGCCACGATGTGGTATGCAATTCGCTGACCTGGGTACAGTCCAGCAATACTGGAAAGATCCCATAGCAGTTCGATCGATTGAGACTGATTGAATGTACCGGCATGAATATCCGCTGCCTGTTCAAGCGTCCAATTCGGCAACGCAGCAACGGGTATCGTCATTTGTACGAATTCATCACTTTCATCAAGCGAAAATATCAGCATGGCCCGTTTGACGTGGATATCATCTCTCAATTCAATTGTGAGATTTGCAGCACCGGTCAATCCAACATCCAATTCAGATTGCGGCCATGTGACATTAATACCTGGTGGCTGATCGTCGTATGTTGCAATCACTCTTTGTGGTCGCGTACTCGTTTTTGCCCCCGCGATAGTTACGTACTCTATCCAGTATTCCCCTGATTCATCGACTTGCCACTGTGTATCGCTTAAGTGTTGGCGAGCACCCGATACATCGTCTGTGTCTGTGAGAGAGACCTTGCGTTTAAGATCAGTCGATTCAAACCAAATGTGCGCAGAGTCAACGGCATGTGAGAATTCAATCGATGGTACGATTTGTGAACCGGATAGAATTCGAAGATTACCATCTGATAAAATCGGAGGTAGACCCGTGTATTCCGGTGCAACAATCTCAAATTCAATGCGTTCTACTCGTGGCGGTATCTCCACCAGAACTTCATACCATTGCTCACCAGGATCATCGCCGCCGCTAATCCGGAATTCAAATGGTTCACGCACGTTCACCAATGTTACCTCGGCGATACTGGGCATGAACGACACTTCGGCCTCAATCGAGGAGAGATGCAGTGAGTCCTTCCACACTTCAACCCAAATCTGTTTTGGTAAACGGCCGTTCTTGTCCTCTATTTGAACCGTAAAATCTTCACCTAAAGCAACAACAAACTGAGTTGGGTTATCTTGATTTGAATCGCCGACCGGTTTCAGTGCATGTCTACGCGGCCAGTTGGGCGCATCCCAAGGTGAGATTAAGCGTTGGGCTGCAATTGAAATTACGGTGGGCTGAATAACGGGTAGAAAAATCAAAATGAATAAAAACACCAACACACTAATACCCGATCGCCGGACACGTCGCATATCGACCATCCCGGAGATTACCTCTTCGGTCAACTCGGTATTTACACGACTCAAAAGCGCATTAGTAAATTGTCTGGTTTCCATCTCATCAGATTCACTTAGAGATATAGCTGAACTGAGGCGTTGCCCAAAACCCGGATGCTTACGTTCGATGTGCAAGGCCATTGCAAACGGTGACAACTCTGAATTCATCGATGGCAGCACAGACCTAAAGAAAGTCCATGTAGTACTCATGATTACAAACCCAGATCCCAGAATTGGTGCTATCGGATTCGACCAACGCACCAGATAGTCCAGAAAAAGACAAAGCATGGACGATGCAACGGTCACGACGAATAACACTGCCCATGCACGGAGCAGTGCCAGCCTGCGAATTCGCTTCGCAAGCATTAAAAGACGCTCATTCACCTGTTGAGAATTGTGTTGCATTGCTCTTCATTATATTCAGTCGACACAATTGAATATCGCAATTCACGACGAGTGGTTCATTTCAATTCGGCGTCGAAGAATCCACTCGCAAGAAATAAGTAAGAAAAGAACCAGTGGTACAAGCGAGTGGTTCCATAGCGGAAACGGTGGCTTGGAATCAATTGGCACGCGGCGACCTTCCGGCAAATCTCTATCTAGTTCTCTTTTTTCTTGCCATTGGTAGTAACGACCACGCGTAATTTCTGCGGCTGTTGCTAAATCCTGCTCATCGAGACTGGTCTTAGACATTTCACCATCCGGAGCAACGATGGTAAATCGGCATTCTGGTGCACCTTCGGAAAACACAGGCGAGACAACCCGTGCCGACCAATTGCCGACGGACAATTGACCAACTGCGGTGACGAACACCTCTGGACTATTAAGAAGTCTCTCAAGTGTAACAGTGCGTTTTATGCCGTTATCTCGAATTAAGCTAACCAGTACTTTGTTTGATGCCGGCACTCTTTCGCCATCAAGATAATGCAAACGCAGCTGCACCTGTGTGCCAAACAACGATTCCGCTCTGTCTGTTGTAAGCTCCGCAGTTCTAGTCTTTCCTAATAACTGCGATCTGCATAACTCCCGAATCGACTGAATCCAATACCTGTTATAGACAGCTTCACCATCCTCATGACCACGCCATCGCCAAGTCTCATCAGTGAAATGAAAGAGTACGCGTCCGGCCCCAATAAAACTCTGCGAAATAACCGATTGATCTGAGCCATCCTCGTCAATATGAACCAATGACTGCACACCTGGTTTAATAGTCTCCACCTCGAGCCACCAATATAAACCAGGCATCTTAGACCAGATTTCGCTGGTGTAACGTTGTGTCTCTGCCAATTGCAACTGGCTTGCCGACACACCGAGTTCTGTCAACGAGATATTTTGCAATTCCGCAAAGTCGTCGTTCATAGGAAGTCGTACAGCGGAGTCTATGTCAAACGGCACCAGAGTCGCTAAAGGTGTATCTGCAAACTCATGTGGCATAAAGCGTTGGCCTGAACAAATAACAATACCGCCACCACGTTCTGTAACAAATGTCTCGAGAATCTCCATGCTACTGTTACCAAGCCATTGAGGATCAGCGTCACCCAGAATGACCACATCAAACTCATATAGATATTCCTGATCGGATGGAAATACCGAACGGTACAAATTGTCATCACTACCCTGTTGGTCAGAAGATTGCAAAACATGCGTGACCTCAAAAACAGGTTGATCGTTGGAACCCGGGTGTCTGGCTCGCTGCAAGAGATCACTTAATGCGCGGAATTCAAAACGTGGTTCTGAGTCTACAAGTAAGACCCTTATCGGATCATCACGTACACTAACACTAAGCGGATAGTAATTGTCGTCCTTAGTCGATTCAGCATCCAGCGGAACCACTTCAAGCAATAACTCGTTATCACCGGTATTGCTCGGGATGAACGAGATCTGATCCTTGAATTCAATTTCACTTCCGACAGTATGGTTCGCGGACGCGAGAATCTCATCGGTGCCACGGTTCTTCACGTTGACTGTAATTTCCTCACCTTCGCAATGCTCTGCGCGGAGTGAATATCGGATTGAAACATGATCACCTATGAACGAGCTATCACTCATTAGCGCATCGGAAATCGCAACGTTTTTTACTTTGGAATCTGCGCCTGCTGCCAAAACATACAACGGAATATTTCTTTGTCGCGCATGTTCTGCAACACTACCAAGCGATGGACCGAGCGTAGTAACACCATCTGAGATAATAACAACGCCAGCTACGGGCCGTCCCCGATGATTTCGAAGTGCCGACACAAGGCATTTACCCAACTGGCTTGATTCACCAACCGGCTGGCGGGAGTTCAACACATCACTTAGCGACTCAGTTGTAGTAGTAAGCGACTCCAACTCGTCGCTCGCAAGATACAGTCTTAACCGATATTGCTCTTGCCATTCATCCAAAACTGACAGCCCAGATTCGCTGCCTGTTAACCATGTCTTTGCTGCAGTCCAACGGTCAATCGCAGTTTCGTTATTCGGCAAGTCGTCAGATATTAGATCTTCGATCGTCATGCTCCTTGAGTTATCAACGATTACGACTAGATCCGGTAAATCGGTTGCATGTTCTTGCTTCGACCAACCCAGAAACATAATGCAAACAAACGCAATGATCACCATACGGAGGACAAGAAGTATCTTCTTCCTGCGGGACTTAAATGCTCCGATACTATGACGACTTGTAACCCAAGTGATCAAAAGAGATATTATCAACAAGCCGATCCAGACCGTCAGCGAATATGGCCATGATGAAAAGTATTCAACATCATCGAACGTGATTACACCGGAATCCTGAGCAAGCAGACTGTATGTCATCCAACTACTGATCACCTAGGCACCCTCCACGCCGTGAGAGTCCGGCCGTGAATACCACTCTCCAATCAGCAGTACTACGACAACGCCAAGGACTATTCTGTACCACTCCGACGACGTAGCTGAATTGACACTCAACGCAGGTTCATTGGTGATATCGAATCCACCTCCCGCTATGTCACCGTCGTATGGCCGGATATCAGATTCTTCATTGCTAACATTCACAATGAATTGTTCTTGTTTATTGATCGGTTCATCATATTCAACGAGATACACACCACTTGTTAGCGTCTCCTCGAAACTCCAGTGTGAGCTTTCCTGAAACGGCTCTAAGATCGCCGACCGTTGTTGTTCATTCGGTAGGGTTAACTGAAGTCTTGCATTACGAGTCGGCACGCTTACGACGCGCCGCACAAGGTCACCGACCTTGAAATTCCTGGACTGATCACGCCTTTGCATTGCGTATTTAAGAGATTCGTGGATGAGTGGTAAGAATACCGGCCACGTCACAACCTCTGACCATTCTGAACCGGATGAAGTATCAGTTGCCAAAAAGAACCCCGTCCCCGCTCCTGCTCGAAACACTGTGTACAACACTGCTGCATCCTCAAACACCAGTAATGACTGGCAAGCATCACTATTTGGTGTGAAGGATCTTATTCTCTGCACCGGAAGTTGTTCGAGGCTTCGCAACAAATCATCATCGAACCGCTGCAAAATGGAGTGACCGTTTTCAACAATACTGAGCGATTGCGGGGCCACATCCACAGGACCACCCAAGTCGCCAGGTATAAGGCCTGTTCTGAACGGCGGTTCCCACGACCATTGGTTATAGTTCTCGACATTCACCGAATCCCCGGCAATGATGAAAACCGTACCACCCCGCTGAAGAAAGTCTGAAAGTCGTGCGATGTCGCCCTGGTCAAACGATGGCACATCACAAAGTACGATTGCATCAAAAGAAAAGACTGCCGTCGATGCAAATAATGTCTTATCGATCCGTCGTGTAACTACGGTTCTACCTCGAGGAAATTCAGGGTCGAATACCAATTGCAAAATCTCTGCATCACCCTGTGTGCCTTCAACTAATAACACCTTGACTTCCGAACGTGTGGTGAAAGACAGCCACCTGTGATTATCAATACTGACATTGTCACCATTAATATGGCATTCAAGAACATGACTACCGGTGGGAATCGCATCAACCTGTAATTCTACAGATTGAGATTCACCGGGCTGAAGAGCGATTGACTCCCGCTCCAGCAACTTACCATCTAATCGCCAGGTGAGCTGAACGTTTGAAACAGGGTGCGCGGAATAACTCTTCACCGTTGCTGAAAACCGACTGAAATTTCCGGTACCACCCGTATCATTGACCCCCGTTAAGCCAGTTATGGCAAGATTATTCTCTGTGACCTCTCTAACGATATGTACGTGCATCACAGCCCGCTCGTGTATTTCATCCAATACGCGTTTACTCGCCTCGGATTCAGCCTGGCTCCACAACAAGTGATCACCATCTGTTATGACAATGAGCTCGATTTTCTCGAACCCAAACCCTCCGAGTGAATCTGACGACATTAACTCCAACGCACGTTCAAGTGTTGGTTGAAGCTGCGCTGATCCGTGGAGCTGTTCAAGCGCCACAACTTCTGCCACGACATCATCATGATCAAATGCGGGTGTACTAATGACAAGTTCCGGAGCATCTGAAAGTAAAATAAGTGATATCCCATCGCCCTCATCACTTACCCGTATGATTTCTGTTGCTTTCTTAATGGCCAAGTCAAATGTGGATTCGTTTCCTTGCATCTCAGACATGGAAAACGAACTGTCGATCACAATGACCCGATACGTGCGTGCCTCTCCAGATATATCATTCTGAGCCGAATTCGACGCGCGAGGACCTGCAAGTGCCGTAACGACCAACAAGATCACAGCCATGCGGGTCAATAGACGCAACCACTGATTCAATCTCACCCTGGCTTGCGACTCTGCTAATGCGCGTTCTATAAACTGCATTGCAGCCCAGTCCATCTGCTGTGATCTCGATCGATGGAGCAGGTGTAAGATGATTGGAATAACAACAGCGACAGACCAGGCCCACATACCTGGAAACTGAAACCCCATCGCAATGATATTGATCATCATTTAAACAATCCCACACTTGTGTCACACTTTTGCCACTGCATGAGCGGCGTGTTGCATGAGTATCTCCTGAATTACCTGATTCAGCGGTTGATCTGAGTTGATCGCATGAAAAGAAGCACCGGCTTTAAGCGACATCTCCGACAGCGCTTGACGAAATTGAGTAACCTGTGCGCAATACGCTTTTCTGAGGTGCCGCACGGGAACAAATCTCGACCCGGTTTGTTCCAAGCCGTTCAAAGTTACATCTGCTCGTAGTGTAAGATTTACTTCAACAGGATCCATGATCTGCAACAGAATGACGTCATGCCTGTGCTGGCAAAGCATTTTCAGCTGATCATTTAATCCAGAAATATCGCCAAAGCAATCGCTGATTATGACCACCACGTTTCGGCGTGTTAGCTTGTTGTTGAGTGCACGCAACACAGCAGGAAGATCTGTTTGTGGATTGACAACCGGATCTTCGATCAGATCTAAAATGGCGTCGAAGTGATTGGAGCCGGCATGAGCTGGAATCTCACTGTGAATCCTTGTATCAAACAACATGGCTCCTGCAGCATCAGATTGGCGCAGAATCAACCATGACCATGCAGCCGCTAGGCATTGTCCATATTCGTATTTACTGAGGCTGCTCGAATCAGCCTTGAAGTGCATACTCTCGCTCGTATCCAGCAGGATGCGACAAATCAGATTCGATTCATCTTCATATTGCTTCACAAAGAATCGATCTGTTCGCCCAAACACCTTCCAATCAATATGACGAATATCGTCGCCCGTTGTGTATTCCCGATGTTGGGTAAACTCAATTGATCGCCCGTGATACGGACTCCGATGCAAGCCAGCCAAATAGCCATCTACAATATGACGCGCTCGCAACCTGATACCGCTTAGTTCAGCTAGCGTCGTTGGTTCTAAGGATTTCGGGAGCTTCTGCACTAAGTCGATCCTGATCGGTGATGTTTTGTACGTGATCCAGAACATGCTGAATCACATCGTCAACGGTACGCCCCTCCGCCTCTGCTGAAAAGTTAAGCCGAACACGATGCCGCAGCACGCCCGGGGCCACAGCAAGTATATCTGCATATTCTACCGCGTGTCGGCCTTCAAGTAGCGCATGTGCCTTAGCACCTAATACCATAAACTGACTTGCTCGCGGACCAGCACCCCACTGAACCCACTTTTCAACACTCTCGGTCGACAGTTCTGCGTCGGGACGTGTGGCCCTGGCTACGTCAATTGCAAACCTAGCAACGTGATCTGCAATCGGCATGCGACGCACCAACTGGATAAACGACTGAATCTCATCAGCCGACAATACCGCATCTAACTCTGCCTCGTTATCACTGGTCGTGAGCTTAACGATTTCCAATTCTTCTTCCGCCGTTGGATAGTCGATCACTAACTGGAACATGAACCGATCCAATTGTGCTTCCGGCAAAGGATAAGTTCCTTCATGTTCGATCGGGTTTTGCGTAGCCAAGACAAAAAATGGCGATGGGAGATCATGACGCGTTCTCCCGATCGTTACCTGCCGCTCTTGCATGGCCTCCAAGAGCGCTGCCTGGGTCTTCGGGGGCGTGCGATTGATTTCATCTGCAAGAACAATATTTCCAAATACCGGTCCACGCATAAACGCTAACTCGCGTTGACCGGTCAATTTATCTTCCTGAATTACTTCGGTCCCGGTGATGTCCGCTGGCATTAGGTCCGGTGTAAATTGAATTCGGGAAAACTCCAGCGAAAGCACCTGTGCAAGGGTTTGAACCAGCCGAGTCTTGGCAAGACCCGGCACGCCAACCAGAAGCACATGGCCATCGGTAAATAGCGCAATGAGTAACTGACGAATGACCGTTTTTTGCCCGACGATGCGCATTGAAATCTGCTGCTCAATCTGTGCAACTCTGTCGAGTAACTCTGTTTGAGTTTTGAGGTCGTCGTTATTTCCAGTTTCTGTCATCTGAAGATGCTGCTCAGTTTTGATTTTGTCAGATCTAAGGTACACGCTCATATCCGGTTAATGCATTGTCACTTTGAATGACAACCTGACCACGTGTTAATATCAGATTAACTACTGATGATGCTGGTTGCCCAGTATCAATTACGCGTCGAATCAACCATCCTCCCGATTCGCCCGACCTATCAAACACAAACAACCCGGCATTGGTTGGCCAAATCAACTCGCCATCGAACCAGCGAGCAGCCCCTTTGCCGGTAGGGAATTGCTCGATCGTCGCAAGTTGATTGAATTGAAGTGGAAATCGGGTCTTCGTCACACCTCGGTATAAGTCAATTGTTTTAAGTTGTTTTCCGCACAGGATAACTTCATCGTTTGAAATACCTGTTACCTGTGTCGTCTCATCGACGATTTCATTGTCCCGCATCCAGAGAATCCTGCCTGTAAGACATTGCAAACAAAACACAATGTCCGAATCACCTGGCGCAATTACTGCCAATTCAGATTCCAGCTGCCCAGTCGTCAATCTGCGTTTGGATTGCTCTCTCTGGGAATCATGTGGGTATGTCGTTATCCAGTCGATGTCACCTGTGGTGCGTGAGACTCTCGATACAATTCCCAGATTCGTACAGATCAATACTCCATCGGCAGATGGTCGCAACCATGGCTGATTGATCTCATTATGGCGTCCGGACATACGCGCATTGACACTACCAATTTGAGTAATCCACTTCTGCTGACCATTATCTATGTCGTAACAGGCCGCAAATATATCCGACCTCACCGTTCCGTTTTTACGAAGGACAGTCAATACGTCGCCGTCAACTAAGAGAGGATTGCCATCAAAACACCATTCGCTTGATGGCGGACGCACAGGGAATCCAGGCAGTAACAATCCTTCTGATTCCAAATCCAGTGCAATGATTACAGAACCAGGTGCAGTCGCCGTATCACGACCACGACGATAACTCGCAACAGGGCTTCCTTGTCTCGCGACAAGCACTCCATCGTCGATCGACACTGTCGGATGCATAACGCCGGAATATGGTTCACTGTCCTCGAATTCTTCTGCAGCAGTTGGGACTTGAGCAATCAGGTAATTCGGGCTCCATATCCCCTTACCCGTGCGGATATCACTTGCGTAGATGCCACGTAAGTCATTGAACAGGATTAATTCATCCGTCCTAACTCGTGCTGATACCGGCTCGATGACGACCCCCGTACTTGCTGTCCTCTCCCAGGGAATGTCGTCCAGGGTCCATGCCGGTGTAAGCCTAAAGTCAAATTGCATACGCATGTGATCAGCGTCGCGTAATGCCTCACGCTTAGTAACGCGACTCATCAGCAAGTCCAAGAGATTGCCTTGCTCTCCATATACGTCACCCGGTAAATCAAGTTGATCACGAAACCGCAGAAGATGTCTTCGAGCAACTTCCAGACGACCGGAGTACACTTCACATAACACAAGCCGTTTGATGACTTCTGAAATCCCAATAGATCCACGATTCACGGTTAAGTGAGAATATTGCACCGGTGGTCCGGTGGTCGTGGTACTTTGTCCGACTGTATCTTCCTGAGAAACCGCAGCTTGATCCGGTAAATCTTGATGGACTAGGTAATGCGGAATTCCCTTGTTGTTCACTTCTGGAATCAATGACAACCAAGCTTCACGGGCCAAATCAAAATCCCCATCCGCAAATGCCAAGTCACCGAGTAATAATGCAGCACGGCCGGCATAACTGGACTGTGGCCATTCACGCAGTAGGCGTCGCAGTAAGCCTGAATTTTTTGACTCGGTCGCTTCTTCTATCAATTCAACTGCAAGCGGATCCACTTGATTTCGATACGCTTGTAATTCTGACTCCCCGAGAACGGAAATAACCTGCTGGCATAACATGCGGAGACTTACATATCGATGGAATCCAGCAGATGCTCTTGGTGAGGGAACGTAAATCACCTTACCGTGATCCGATTCCATTATTCTCAATACTGTTTGCAGTGCCTCGGATGGCTGCTGCTCCGCCAATTGAATCACACGTTGCAGTAAGACTCTGTCGTTCTGAGTTGCGGTGGGTAACTCCGCCGTTGCAAGTGATGGTGGCACTGCAACTTCAATCGGGGGCTGTGACAACGCTCGATTTATAGGGGAGAAGAAGAACAATAACGAAAGAACTCGTATACCCAACCAACGCAGGGCATTTAGACACTCTGACCGCTGCATCCGCCGATCAATCACTGTCACTGTGAATAGCCTTCTAGAATTCGCCCTAAATAGAAAGCTCCTACGCCAAATAGCGCCATGACGAGCATCTGGGCAACATTAAAACCCATCACATCACCGCCACTTCTCGTTAATCCTCCGGATAACTCCATGAGAATAGCAATCGGTAGTATGATCATGCCAAAGAGCTGCAGTAGCTTTCCAAGTTGCTGCATGGGAATCCTATTCCAAATTCGTCGGAGCAAACGGGCGGAGTCGGCGTTTTGTACGCTCATCCACCATTGGCACTATTATGATTTGCCGCTTGTGATGAGAAAAGGACAAATACTCTGCCGATGCTACTCAATCGCCACCGTAGGTTAGATTGTCGGCTACTGTGAATCAGACTCTGAATCGAAATCCACTGTTTTTTGCTTCCGACCCTTGCGGTGCAGGATGACAAAGTAGGTACCAATGCTGCCAAGCAACAAGAATGGCGTACCCATCATGAATACGATACTCCAGAAGTAGCCTTTAACCAAATTCAGGTTATTGCCGTTGGCTATTCCGTCTTTGCAGTTGGGGCAGGCATCGGCAATCGACATGCAAAACAGCAGTGCTGCTACAAAAGCCGTTGATCTGATTAATGACTGAGTGACTCGATTCATCTGTCTTCCCGTGTCAGCGTTACGTTGATCTTTGTAGTGTATGCCATCGTCTATTTGGCGTCTATTGGTTATGAACCTGGTAGGACGTCCGGTGCATAAAGTAGATAGAGGATGATGTAGACAATCACGCCTGTCACTGAAACGTACAACCAAATAGGAAATGTGATGCGGGCCCACTTCCTGTGTCGTTCACGATTGTCCTTGAGACCGTGACGAATTGTACCAATTGCCAAAATCGGCACGCTAATCGCCAAAATAATGTGTGAAAACAAAATAAAGTAGTACGGGTAACGCACCGCGTTTGGAGTATCCTCTCGCAAACGGACAGGCTCACCACCGGTTACAACGATGTGATAATAGAGGTAACTCATCAGAAACAATGTGGATACGACGAAACTCGCCAACATCATATTTTTGTGAGCCTGCTCTCGGCCCTTCTTTATCAATATCCATCCGGTGACGAGTAGTACGGTTGCTAGCGCATTGAGTGATGCATTCAAGTGTGGGTAAATCACACCTAAAACGAGAGAGTCCATGAAGTTGCTAATCGAAAACGGTATCACTTTATATATTCCGACTTATTCTGCTGTATCCGATTCCGTTTCTTCCGAAGCTTCCGGGGTGTCCGATGTAGCAGCCGCGTCTGAATCCGCACCGGATGACTCGTCAGGTGAGTCGTCAGATTCAGGGGCGACGATGATGGTGTTTTCAAGATTCTCGTGGAGTTGCTCGCGTTTATCGATGTATTCCTGCAGCTCTTCCGTTTCACTTGAAAGCTCTGACGTTAGTTCCTTTAGTGCTATCAGCTCAGAATCATCATCCCAACTGAATTGCCCCCGCACATTTCCCCATTTGTCTACAACAGCAAGTTTTGATGAATGTGTTTGCGGTCCGACTGCCATTTGAAACTTCTCGCTGCCAATTCGCCGAATATACTCATACTCCCCTGTCAGGAACATCCAGTTCTTTACATCCGATGTGAAGTTATCCGCGTACTCTCTCAGTCGTTCCGTCGTGTCATTTTCCGGATCCACGGTAATGCAAACGAACTGAATGCCATCTTTTGCCAGTGACCGATAAAGCGTTCCAATCGTTTGGTTTTGCTGACGGCATGATGAAGGACATGAGGCAAAAAAGAAACTGGTAACCCATACCTTCCCTCTCAATTCACTGGAATCAAAACCGTCATTCGTACGCCTTACCAATGAGAAGTCTTCAACCCACTTTGTGTCTTGTGCAGTCTCCATCTCCTTCAATGCATCTGCTGCGTCTTCATCTGATGCAAGATTGTATGAGACTTTATTTAGCTGGATATCATCACCGGTGGTTGAGCGTGTGGCCATATACATCATGTATCCACCACCAAACAACAATGCCAGTGCAAGAAAGAAAACGGCCGCTTTACTCACAATTCAACTTTCTTATTCAAAAAACTCTAATTCTGTTTCGGTCACACCGTCGTGATCAGAATCTCGGATCACGATTACCAACCTTGTTATGCAGGTTGTCTTACAACTCTACATGCAATTAAAAACATGACAGCACAAAACGACAAGGTGATAAACCACGATGTATCGAGATCCGGTTGCCAAAATTTTTCAGCTTGCTGGGATTCGTACATAACTTGTCGAACCAGCGACACGACATAGGTCAGCGGATCAAACTTCATTAACCAGTGGATCATCATTTGACCGACCGACGACTGAGCGGTTAATTCCGGGATTGGGAAAAATGCGCCAGATAGCAGCCACATCGGCATAAGTAAGAGATTCATAATGGCGTGAAACCCATGGACGTTATCCAATTTCCAAGCCAGCACAAACCCAAGGCAAGTTAATCCAAACGCACCGGCAACGAATATGCCAAACAGATGCAGCACTGCAACGAGATTCCACTGCATTGGCAAAGCGATTGCAATTAATAGCATTAAGACTGCCTGCAATACCGCAATGACAGTCCCACCGATGACCTTTCCCAGTACAATGCTCCAGCGGGGTACGGGTGAGACCAAGACTCCCTGCAAAAAACCCTCGCTTCTATCTTCAATCACTGAAATCGTCGCGAATATCGCAGTGAACATCAGAACCAATACAAGTGTGCCGGGGAAATAATATTGCAAGAAGTTCTCATCCTGAGTTTCGCCGGATGGCGACACCGAAAAACTCTCTTCCAACCCCAGTCCAAACAGCAGCCACATGACGAGCGGAGTTCCGATCGCACCAATCACACGATTCGGTTGTCGAAAAAATCTAATCAACTCGCGTCTAGCAAGACTCGATGATGCACTCACAGCGACGTTGTTCATTGCACCACCTCCACATCATGCCAAAACTGATGACCCGTATGATGAATGAACACATCTTCCAGCGTCGGACGTCCCACACTGATGTTGTCCACCTGACCGGAAAGTGATTGCATGACGTCAGATAGTAACTCCGCTGAAACCGTCTCCTCTAGTCGTACAATGCCATCTAATTGACGTGCTGCAAGTTGCCAATTGGTTTGTAATTGATCGATTACTTCACTTGGGTTGTCACATTGAATGGAAACAACATCGCTTCCCAGTTCAGCACGTAAGGTATTCGGTTCACCAAGTGCTACCAGATTGCCTTCGTGGAGAATCCCAACACGGTCAGACCGATCTGCCTCTTCCAGCAGATGTGTCGTCATTAAGACGGTTGTTCCCAGTTCGGACTGAAGCAATCTCAAGTAACTCCACAAGTCACTTCGTGCTGCAGGATCCAATCCGGTGGATGGTTCGTCAAGTAACAAGATCGATGGATTGTGAAGCATGCACTTTGCTAATTCGACACGTCGGCTAAGACCACCAGATAATGTTTCGACTCGGTCATGCAACCTGTCATCAATACCCAGACGTCGAGTCGCTTCATCGATTCTCTCTGCTGTCACCGACTTTCCTAGGCCATACATGGCAGCCTGATGCCTCAGGTTCTCCAGAACAGTGAGTTTTCGATCCAGGCTGGGACTTTGAAAAACGACACCCAATAATCTGCGAATTGCATGCGCATCGTCGGCAAGGTCGTTTTCCATGACCGACACGCTACCTGTTTGTAGCGATGCCAACGTAGAGAGCAAACGAAAGAGAGTGGTCTTTCCACTACCGTTCGGACCTAACAGACAGAATATCTCACCTGAGAGAATCTCAAGAGACAATTCGCACAGCGCCTGGCGATCGCCGTATGCATACGCAAGTGACTCGATCTTTACAGCGACATTAGAAGGTGAGTCGCTACTCATAGCATCCCCGCCCATCAACTTCTAGTGATTTGCATCACCTTCCACGTCGTGAGATTCCGTTCCGTGAGATTCATCATGCGTCGTTGCATGATCATCAGATTCTGGTTTTGTGGGCAATGCAGCGTGGTCAAGACGTTCTCTCGTATAGTGATTCGTACGATTGCCGACATCTGGTATCAGCATCAATACAAGGAATAAGCTCATTACACTTGCCGGAATCGTCAACACCCACTTCCAGTTGGTTTCCCACTTAAGGTGCATGAAATACACGATGACGAGCATCGCCTTTGCACATGACACAACCATCATCAGGAACCAACTCATTCCCTTCGAGATAATATTATTTTCAAAAAGGAATTCTGTGGAGAACGACAGTCCAGTCAAAACCGCCAGTGCAATCGCAACTCCGATGAAGAGCTTGAGATGACTGTGTTCACCATGATGCTCTTCATGGTGTTCGGTGTCATGCGTTTCATGATCCATTTTGACAACTCGCTTAGTGATGTGTTTCCGTATTGTCTCTGAATTCGCTGAGTTTTAAAACAGGTACAGCAATGGGAACAGGAAGATCCATACCAGGTCAACAAAGTGCCAGTACAGTCCACAATTCTCAATGAGGCCGTATTCCTTTTTGCCACACGGTGTCAGCAAGATACATATGAACATGATCAGGCCAACGAGTACGTGCAGTGCGTGAAATCCTGTAAGTAGGAAGTAGGTGCCGGCCCACATATTTCCACTAGGAATGTGAATTGGCATAATGTGATGGAAGTGAAGATCTTCGTGTAGATAGTCGTTAACTCCCTTATTGCCATGTTCTGTTTTTGGCAGGCTGGCAACAGCCGCTAGTAACGCAACTCGTTGTTCGAGAAGCTGCTGTAATTCGACCGCTCTGGGTAATTCCGATGCTGTCTCCTGCAATCGTTCGATCACTTCCCGTTCATGCTCGATGTAATGTGCATATGCATGACTATTTCGATCCAGCGGATAGATGATTTGTGCTAGTGACATCATCGTATCGCGTGCATCGAGACCATCTGGCTTCTCTGCAGCGACGTATTCAGTCCACTTGGCACCACCATAGTATATCTTCTCAATGAGGGATCTTGCTTCATCGCTCATTTCAACATCACTCTCGACGGGCGGCGGTGTCGCAGTTTCAGTACCTTCCACTGCTTCATCAGTGGCACTATCCGCGGCGGCGACAGGTGCAGCTTGTTCCGCACCCCACCCCTTCAGCGCGTCACGCACTGCTGCGGTGTAATAGACATTAGATTGCTCGTGAATCAATCCTTCACTACTTGGATAAATACCGTGCGAGAATTTCGCCGGATACTCATTGATCAGCTTGATGCCAATAAACAGTACTCCAAAGATGAATGTAACAAGCATCGCTATTTTGGCTTCTCTGCGTTTGTCCGCTTTTGCGAATTCCAACCCAAGAACCACCGTGAAACTGGAAATAATCAAGATCACCGTATTTAGAGCACCGACGTTTGGATTCACATGCACATCGTGTGGTGTCGGCCACGTGCCGACCGGTGCTCCAAATCGTAAGACGATGTAGGTTCCAATCAAGCCCGCGAAGAACATGATTTCTGTGGACAAAAACAGCCACAGACAGACTTTGCCGTTCCGAATCGGCAGCGCATCTTCGTACTGCAACTGGATGTGTCCATGGTGATCATCGTGGCCGTGATCGTCCTGGCCATGATCGTCCTGGTCATGATCAGCATGGTCATCATGTGCATCAACTTCGTGATCTTCGTGTTCGTGTTTTTCTTCAGCCATTTTTAAATACTTGAATTAAGCTGCCATCGGTAATGTTGCAAGTGCCAATAGAACCACTGGCAAATAAACCAGCGTCATACGCAGCAATGACCGTGCCGAATCCTGTTTCAATGTCACCATAAAGTGTATGGCGAACGACAATTGTAAAACTCCCAGTGTGAACGCTGTCACGATATACCACGTTGCTCCGGGAATCTGAGCAACCGCAATGAGGCTTACCGGTATTACCACCAGCGCTCCTATGACCGCTTCGATCCCGGCTCGCCGGCCACTCGGATCAACAACCGTCCACATCTTCATTCCAGCTTCGCTGTACTGTTCCCGATACATCCAGGCAATTGCCATAAAGTGGGGAAACTGCCAAAAGAACACTGTCAGGAACAATCCCGTCCAACGCAGGTTTCCCGTCAATGCCTCTAATCCATCCATGGCCGTCCATCCCATGAGTACCGGTAGTGCACCTGAAACAGCGCCCACGGCGGTATTCAACGGCGTGCGATATTTAAGCGGAGTGTAAATAATTCCGTAAAGGACCCAAGTGGCGACTCCCAACAGCGCTGTTGTCGGGTTTACTAGCAAGGCCAGATATACGACACCGGCGAAAACAGTGATGCCCGCAAAGAGCATAACCGTTTGCGTACTAATTCGCCCCGACGGTATAGGCCTGTTGGATGTACGCTGCATCTTCGCATCCGTATCACGCTCAAGCCATTGATTTACCGCGCTTGCACTTGATGCAACCAAAAGCGTCCCAAGCAGTGTATGCAGGACAACCATTGGATTAGGCTGGCCCCAACTTTCAACCACCGCGGCAATGGCAACGGTAAACAGCACCATCACCGCAATTCTCGGCTTGGTTAACTCAATCATGTCCGCAATCCTGGCCGACCAGGATGGTGCATGATCATAAGTTAAAGTGCTGGTACTCATTGTTAGTTTTAAAACCTGTCACCCTTCGGATGATGCTATGTCTTTTAAGTCTGCAGGGTTTTCCTGGCTCTCCCGCGACATTTCACTTGAAAGTCGCCAGAGCCTGGCGCTTAACAACACCGAAATCCCTACCAACAGTGAGCCAATCGCGACGTGTGCAGTTACTACGTTGCTTTGACTCATACCTCCCTGCACAACGGTAAAATCTGCCGTTGATCTGGAAAGGTCGCCGATTCCCATCGGCCAGTTCCATTTTGTCACCCAAGTGGTAATTCCTATCACAAGTTGGATCGAAACCAGAACAGCCAGCCATCTTGCCGGCCGCCTGATCCACATTGGTAACGCTCGTTGCCTGTGAGTTCTCAGCCACAACAAGGCAATATGTCCGGCTAAAACAAATGCCACAAGGATGTGGAAGAACACGAAGGTCTTCATCGTTTGTGGTTTTGCCATGACCGGCATATGTCGCACGGTGGCACCAAGTACCAATTGGCAATACACAAGTACGCTCGTCAGTATGGCTAACCGCTTAATTCGGGATAATTGTGGTTCAACATCCTGAACTGCCTCAGCCGTTATTCCATGCAATGGATCTCGCCACCGTGCACTTGTCCACATTGCGAGGACAATCGCAAAGGCAAAAAATGCAGGCCCCGTGCAACCATGTATCATGGCTAGCAGCCTGGCATTCAACTCAACACGTAAACCACCTAGTAGTCCCTGAAGCGTCACTGCCACGAGTGCAATGACCACTGCCTTGCGAAGGCGACTCCACGCGGGACTCTTGTACACGGCAATTGTCAGCATGATCGCTACTAAACCAACTGCGATGCCCAACAGGCGATGTCCGTGTTCGACGAACACATCCCATGGCCCTGACCACCACCAACTAAGTGGATACAAAAACATATTGTATCCAAAGGTTGTCGGATAGTCCGGGACGGCCATTCCTGACTTGGTTGTGGTAACAAGACCACCAACCCAAATCAGTGGAAACGTAAGGCCGACCATCAACAGCGCAAACCGTCGAGGCCAGCGACTTTCGCTAGCGGGTAAACTCGGGGTGCCCATCGCGAACATGCTTACGTCACCATTGCCCAAAGCAAGCGTTGATTACGCGCTAATGCGCTTCCTCCGCTGCCGGCTCAACACCATCCGGTGGTGGCTGGGTTTGCGGATAGAAATCAGTCTCAACTTCGGGCGAGTTATATTCGTAAGGTCCCCGGTATACGATCGGCTGGAAATCAAAGTTACCGTGGCCGGGAGGGCTCGGAGCCATCCACTCAAGACCGTTGGCGTTCCAGGGATTCCGGCCTACCTTGGGACCTTTAAAAATACTGTAGAAGAAATTCGCAGCAAAAATTACCTGCGATGCGACCATTCCAATTGCACAGTAAGTGATGAACTGATTCATCGGCAACAAGTGCTTGAATGTCGCATAGTGATATGGATCTGCTAATCGGCGTGGGAAACCCACAGCGCCGAGAATGTGCATGAGGAAAAATGTACCGTTGAGGAACGTGAAAGTCAGGAAGAAGTGCCATTTCCCTGCCGTCTCGTTCATCTTGCGGCCAAACATCTTCGGGAACCAAAAGTAGATCGATCCGAAGACGGCCATCGCTGTACCGCTGAACAGCACATAGTGGAAGTGTGCCACGATGAAGTATGTGTCATGAATGAAAATATCGACCGGAGTGGCCGCCATAAAGATCCCTGACAGGCCGCCGATAACAAACATCGACACAAAGGATAATGCAAACAACATCGGCGTCGTGAATTTAATATCACCACCCCATATCGTTCCCAACCAGTTAAACACTTTCACAGCACTAGGAAGTGCGATCATCATCGTGGCTACCATAAACGTCAAACCAAGCATCGGATTCATACCCGACACAAACATATGGTGACCCCAGACGATGAAACCGAGACCAGCAATTCCGGATATGGAATAGACCATCGGTTTGTAACCAAAAATTGGCTTTCTCGCGAAGCAAGCCAGAATATCTGACACCATCCCCATCGCAGGGAGGATCATGATGTACACGGCCGGATGAGAGTAAAACCAGAATAAGTGTTGCCATAACAGTGGCTGTCCACCGCCACTTTCAAAATCGGCATTATTAATGACCAACCCTTCGGGCACAAAGAAACCACTTCCTGCCATCCGGTCAAAAATCTGCATGAATCCTGCAGCGGTAAGTACCGGCAGTGCAAACGCCTGAAGAATCGCCGTAATAAACATGGCCCAAATTGTCAGCGGCAGGCGGAACATCGTAAGTCCGGGTGCACGCATTTGGAGAATCGTCGTCATGTAGTTCACTGAACCCATCATCGACGACACACCGACCAGCGTAACAGCTAACAACCACCAGGTTTGTGCCGATGCACTTCCTGGTGCGGCTGCGCTAACTGACGACAATGGTGGATAAGATGTCCACCCTGCACCTGCACCGTATGGCGGATTCAGAAAACTCATGATGATGCAGAAAAATGCTGGCCACATGAACCAGTAGCTAAGCATGTTCAGCGTCGGAAACGCCATATCGTCCGCACCAATCATTAGCGGAATCAGGTAGTTACCGAATGCACCGGCCAGGATCGGAATAATGACGAAAAAGATCATCACCGTGGCATGCATGGTGAATAAGGTCGTATAGAATTCCGGCGACATCTGCCCGCCTTCTGCAGCGAACAGCAGGTTGCCAATAACCGGAACACTCTGCCATGGGAATGCCAGTTGCCAGCGAATACCCAGTGCAAGCAACCCTCCCACCAAGAACCAAAGCAGCGTGGTAAACAGGAACTGCAATCCAATGATCTTGTGATCTTTGGAGAATACGTATGTATTGATGAACTGGCGCAGTGTCATCTCGGGATGACCGTGTCCGTGTGCATCGTCAACTGTTACTGCAGTCATGATCTCGTAATTCTCACCCTATCAACTACTCTTGAGACGCACTTGCGATCTCAGTACTGTTTTGTTCCTGCTCGGCCTGTTCAAGCCACTTGGCAAAATCGTCGGCTGAATCAACCCATAATCGGCCACGCATCTTATAGTGACCCCAGCCACAAAGTTCCGCACAGACCAAATCGTATTGTCCGATCTGATTTGCCTGGAACCAAACCTTTTGTTTCATTCCTGGAATAAGGTCCTGTTTGATTCTCATGTTCGGCAAAAAGAAACTATGCAGTACGTCCTGACTTTTAACCACAATCACCACCTGCTCATTCACTGGAACGTGCAAATCGTTTACTGTGAAAACGTCGTCCTTGGTGTACAACTCACCATCTCTACCTGCATACCGCAGTCGCCATTCAAACTGACGTCCAGTGACTTCCAGCAAAGCCGGTTTTGGATCACCGTGATCATCCACAGGCGGTACCATCTTGTGACTGGCCCACGCATCCATTTGGTAAATCGCAATAAACAACAGCGTTGCTGCCGGCAGGATGGACCAAATGATCTCAATCGTATGGCTACCGTGTGTGTATTTAACCGGTTCGGTACGTGTTTCCGTGTCATATTTCCACAAGAACCAGAACAACAAGATACCTGTTCCAATGAATATCACACCGGTCAGATAAAGGATGAACATGAACAGGTCGTCAATAATCTGACCATGTTCGTTGATGTTTACCGGTAACCAATGATCATCAAAGACCCCACCGGGAATCACGGCCAATACAAATATGGCCACCCCGAGTATCGGTACCGTCAGGAATAGTAGGCTCCACAAACGTCCCACTTTAAATCTCCTAAAATCCAAATCCTGTCTGCCAGGTCAAAATCGGTCCGATTCCGATTCTGGTTGGCCTACTGGGTTTTATCTATTTTCTTGTTAGTTTCGTTCTCGCTGGAAGTCGAGATCATTCGATGGTTTACTAATTATCTCTTCCGAAAGACTCAAAACATAGGCAACCACCGCCCACGCATCGTCGCCTTTGGCCTTACCACCTGGCATTTCTGTGCCGGCAATACCCTGGCTAATGCGGGAGTAAATATCGATCGGACGCCTGCCACCACGAAAACTTCCAAGCCTCAGGTTACGAGGGCGTTGATTACGCGGCTTCAGCGTTCCAGTTCCAGCAAAATGTTCGTCATAAAACTCGAGGCGAGCCGAAGTGCTTTGACCCTTGGCGCCAACGAGTTCTTCTGTCCATGTGTCAAATAAGTCCGGATTTCCATCGCCTAATCCGGTCTTTCCGTGGCAGGCTACACAACCACCTGTTCCTAGAAAGATCTCACGACCGAGAGCGATATTCTCATCGCTTTGCCAATTTACTGGTGGCTTGGTCGTTGGCATAAGTGAATCGTTTGCTTCTGCCCAACTCGCCACCACATCCGTAATAATGTCCTTGGCATCGAGTAAACCCTCTTTGTCTTCAGCACTTGCATCGGCACTGGTATCAGCGAGCAACGGATTCCCATCTTCGTCAGCTGTTTTCTGAAGAATGGTGGCTTCAAGCTGACGTTCAACATCACCACGAATTGCCAGATAGATTACGTAGTCAATGATTGCATCTAGTTCTTGTGAGTCATAAACCCGGAAACTCGGCATAGCCGTGCCAGGAATCCCCTCCATCAGCACTTGCCTGAGATCTTCCTTGCGAGGCTTAGCACCCAATACCGTGTGTTTGAACTTAAAAACACCTTTTCGATAGTCGCGCGGGTATGGCTTGAGAAATTCAGACGTCGGACCCATTCCGTCACCGGTGACACCATGGCAATGAGCACAATGTTGACGATACAGTCCACGCGGGCTGCCATCTTCGAGTCGGCCAACCGGACCCGCGGCCATATCGAGGAATCCCTGATCCAATAGACCTGCTGCTCCTTCGACACCTGGAATCTTTGGTGCATCCGGAGTGCCAAATGCAGCTTCAAGAATCTCCGAGACGTTTTCCTCTTGCTCATCGGAAATCTCAATTTGTGCGTCATCCGGTCGACCGCTGTTGATATCGATTACCTGTCGATCCAGATAGGCATGATTGAATTGGAAATAAGCTGAACCATCGCAGCCTGCGACAGCCAATACGACCAAAAGCAGTGCGCACCAAAGCGCGCTGCTGGTTGTCCGCGTTGCCGATTCCATGCTTTGCATTTGCTTTCTCAATACAATCTCGTTGTTTTTCGTCTTGGTGATTTGTTTGAACATTATCGGGACTACAGCCTGGATTACAGTGCTCCCTGTAATCTTGCAGCATCCAGTTCAATATTAATCTCAAGCGGTGCATCTCCAGGCTCAAGATTTAGATTTAGCTTTCCCTTTTTAAACTCATATTCAACGATTGGCGCCGTAGTAACGTTACCGAGCAACTCGTGCCAAATACGGAATTCAAGGTCGACTCCTGTCGGAACGTTTTTCAGTTCGACAACACCTTCTTCATTGGAGATGCCGTTGTAAGGATCTTCACGGATCAGGAAGTATGCATTCATCCATGGATGTGCACTACACGAGACCGATACGGGCCCACCGCGCGGTGCTTTACCACCTGGATCATAAAGTGTCTCACCACCTGCGGCGATTTGGACATTGGGACTGCCTGGAGCAGCATCACTCTTCGTATTGTGTCCAACCGTATCACTATTTTTGATCAGCAGCTTCTGGCTCGCACGCATTGCAAATACGTGATTCAAGAAGACACAATTCTTCTGATCAAACGGACCGATTGTCGCATCCGCATCCGCCGCATAGTCCGGATGCACCCATTTTTCATTGTCTAACGGGAAGTTACGCATATCGAGATACACAGCCGCAAACTGCACTGCATTTCCATTTCCCAGTACAAGTTTTCGGCTTGCTGGAAAAACACCACCCGGTGCACATACACCAACGTCTTTGTTAATCACAGCTGCGGTCAGTCTGGGAATCGTAACATCACCACTGGTTCTAAAAGTGAATCGCACATCACGCCAACCCGTTGGTTCCTGGAGAACCTCTTGAACCTGACCGCCATCACCACCGCCGGTAAATGCTTCAGCGATGTTATTCACGTTCTCTGAGTCCACAGCTACTCGATCCGGCAGCTCTCGGGAACAGCCGGCCACAGCAATCAACAGCGTTAGGAATGCAAGTTGCTTGATCATGAGTCTTATTACTTATCAGGTACGTGAATCCACTTTTGATTACGTTTTACTTAACCAGCTTTGCTGGTACGGTTACATCACCAAGATCGAGGGTTTCTCCATCTTCGATCGTCAGCTTTACGCGTCCCCGGTTCCAAAGAACGGTTTTGCCATCAAGCTCGACTTCGCGAACGTATCCCACTTTCTCCTGCCAAAACTGGAATTCCAATTCACCGGCCGGAATATTCTTGATCTCAACCAATCCGTTTTTGTCAGCGACGCCCACATAGGGGTTGTCACGGATAACCAACCAACCGGTCATCCAAGGATGGATCGAGCAGCTAATCTTCGTTGGCAGCGGTTCCGTCTTGGTATAGGTCTGCTTTAACGCGGCACCTGACGGAATCACTGGATTGATCGGAGGATTCAGAAATGTGTCGACCTTCACGTTGTGCCCAACGGGATCTGAATTCTTGAGCATCAAGGTCCGCTTTGTCCAAACCGGTGTGACGTGCGGTGAGAATCGACACTTTGTATTGTCCACCATGATCGGATCATCCGATTCGTATGACGGATGAATGGATACACCCTTGTCACGCACATAAACGATGACGTTGGCGATCCCTTTATTCTCTTTGTTTACCAGCAAACCTTCATCCACCAGGCCATGCTTGCCACAAAAGTTGACATCTTTATTTACATTGATCTTTGCTGGTACCGGCACATCACCACCAAAGACAAGACGAACCTTTAGGTTCCCCCAACCTTCTGCCACTGCTGAGGAACTCATCAGCGTCAAGGTCAGAACGACGAACATCGTTGAGTTAATTCTTTTCATTTTTCAATTCCTCTTGCAATCCAACTCTGAACCATTCCGTTGGTTACAAATCTGTTTATTCTTCCGCTCCTGCCGCTGCTTCCGTTGGCGTCTCAGGTTCTACGGACGGTGCAGCTTTTTGTTCTTCTACAAGCGATGTAATCGAAGTGTTTCCACTCGTATATAAATCGTAATTCATCAGCAAATCCACGAGTGCATCGATTTGCTCTCGATCACTACCGTGATACAAATCTTGGCTAACGGGTTTACCAATTGGAATATTCACAGGCATCGCCGTGTACGGCAAGATTGAGTTCGGTCGGGCGATCCAACGACGCAAATACTCCGGTCGCAATCGCTTATAAATCAAAGCTAAATCCGGTGCTTTCGCCTTATTAGAACCGGCAGGTTCAAAATCACCCACGATGTGACACTTCACACAGAAGTTCTGATTCGTGATGATTTTCATCGCATCTTCCAAACGACGACCAGCAATGGGCGACTCAATCAAGTTCTGAGTTACCAAAGTTGCGTTGTACTGATCATCCGCCTCAGTGATTATGTTTACATCTTCCTGTTTACTGTAGTCATACGGATAAGCGACATTATCCTTTGCAGCAAAGTAATTCACTATCTTTGTTGCTTCCGCCGGTGACATATTGAACTTCGGCATGCGTAACACAACTGCCGGGCGAATCGGATACGGATTCAACAGGAAGTCGTGCAACCAATCAGTTTGCACTTTGGCGCCCTGACCTATCAGCGGTGGTGGCACCCAAGCCCAAGCTTCACCACCCTTGGCCTGTGGGTTTCCAAATTGTTTTTCGCGAGCGGTCACGCCTGGCAGCAAGTAACGGGCAAGATCTCCACCATCAGCCGGTGTACGATCCACAACTTGTGAAGGTCCGAGCTCCGGTAATCGTTGCCCTGCTTGCATGACAACGCCGTCAACTACGGCAGGCCACCAAAGCTGGAATGGCGTAAATGCAACATCCGAGGGACTAATGGGATCTTCAAAGATCGGGAACTTGATCGGGGTAAACTCAGCATCGAATAATTGCGGCAATGCGGTCTCATCATCAAGGACCGGCATACCTTCAATTACCGCCGTACGCTGTGACTGCTTATTCTTCTCCAGTGAAGCAGATACATCTGCTTCGGGGAAATGAGCCTCCGCAAAGTCATAGAAATCTGACGCAGATGACAGATCAAAGTCACCTTCCCCAAACGCCAGCGACCATTTCTCTGCTTCGAATACATGACACCCTTTACAGTTATATTTCTCGATGATACGAGCACCTTCTTGAATCGCTCGATCACGCTCTGATGGGCGATACATGTACTTTTCACGAGGTGGTTCAGCTACCAGACCAAGCACGAATGTAATTACAGCTTCCCGATCTTCAGTACTGAACGGGAACAGCGGCATTCTCAACCGAGCGTTGTAATTCTTGTTGGTGGTAGTGTGGTAATCAAAACTACGTGGCTCTCGCAGCTTTTGATAGATAAACCCTGTTCGATTATGACCCAGAATAGCTTCCTCGAAGAATCCCGGCAGTTCGTTGACGTAGCTGTTTTGGCGTACGCCCTGTAGCGACTCATCAGCATCCTCATGTGAATCATCTTCATGACTCTCGTGAGAATGGTCATCACCATGGCCGTGTGCCCCATGCAGATATTCATGCATGTGTTCAAACGCCAGCTTACTCGGGTCTTTACGTCCCCAGTCAGCTAATCCGGTACCAATCGGTTTCGCATCTTCAAACCCCGGTATATCGTGGCAACCATAGCAGCCAAACTTCGCGATAGATTTGCGACCGATGTAAAGGAGCTTCTGATCAACCGTCAGATTCTCACCAGATGGGTTCAGCAATTCTGACTCAGCAATCTTCACGCTGCGTTCATCCGATGGGATTCCAGTTTGAGCGTACTCTCTGGCAACCGAGCTAAAGTATGCGTTCTGCAAATGCTCAACCACCAAGCTATCCAGATTCGCTGTCTCAGCATCACTGATTGCATCACTCGTTAGATTGCCATCAGCTACCGACCAGTTGTGAGTTTCATCGCTAAGCAGATAGGCCACGATATCAAGAGCCGGATCTACACGACCTGTCACTTCACCCTCAGCGGTTGTTACGTCATGAGCATCCAGGAACAGATTCGGCATCACCGTCCGTTTGTGATAGCGAGTTGGTTCACGAATCCACGTGTACAGCCACTTGACCTGTTGCTGGGAATCGAGCGATGCTTCCTCTGATGCATCGATAGCACCAAATTTAGCCGACAGGTATGAAAGGTCAGGACCCTGAACGATACTGTCTACCGCTCGGAAATCTTCTACATCCGGGAAGTCTTTATGACTGTGACATGCCAGGCAACCACGTTCCTCAAACGAAATCTTTCCTCGACTCACATCAGGCTGCACGCCATCTTCCCAACTTAAAAAGTCAAAAGACTGTGAGTAATTGTTTAGATAGGCGACAATGCCGAGGATCTCGATCGGCTCGTATCGCTCTGCTGGATCGTCGTAAGGATGATCGCCACCAGTCTCTTCGTGTTCTCGCTTAATGTGGTCATTCAGGCCAAAGAATTGTGGCATCCGACTGCTTGGTCTGAAATTGGAGGGCTTTGCAATCCAATCAAAAAGGAATGCATCCTCTGCCTTGCTACCGATATATCGCAAACTCGGACCAGGTTTTCGCAACGCCCCGGGGGTGTCGCTCCCCTTAAACAAAGGTGTGAGCCTACTGTGTGTATCCTTGCTAAATACGGCCGTTTCTTCTCCGTCAGCATCCGATACTTCTTTATCCCTAAGCAGTAAGGCGTAGAGATTCTCGCGAACTGTGTCACTCTCCGGAGATTCCACAACTGCACCCAGAGCCGCCACATGTTCCGCGGGAATGCCATCTGTTGTTGCCAGAATCTGCTGGGCTGCTGCAAACGTGTTTGGTTCTACACGCATATCCGGACCAACACGCTTATTTGGACCGTCAAATCCATTCACCTCGTGGCAACCATAACATCCAAACTTACGAATGGTGTTATATCCCTTCATTAGCTTCGGAGCCGGAGCTTCCGGGAACCGGTCACTTGGTTCAAGTTCGGTTACATCGTGATGGCACTTCAGACAAGTGCTTTCTATGAAACGCTTGGGATGCTGGGGATAAATCCAGTGAACGTTATCAAACCATCCGTAATTCTTAATCCATTGCTTTCGATCCAGTGGATCATCGGGCGTATGTGATGCCCACTCGAAGTCCGTAGCACTACCCTGCCCTTCATGACAAATCGTGCAGGCAAAATCACTGACTTTATGCGGGCTAAGCGAGCCAACATACAAGTCCAGACGCGGATGACTTACAAATGGATGCGACAAGCCCCGTTTCACTGTCAGTGTGACGGTTGGCACGATCGGTTCAAATGTAAGTTCATCTTCTAGATATGCATCCGGTCGTATCTTGAGCAACCTTCTTGCCAGTGCATCCGGTGTCTCTACGACATTTCCGTCAACCGAGACAATAACATCACCGACTTCCAGACCATGACGAGTATGTCGTTGAAGCGAATTCGCAGATACCGGACTCACAGAGCCAGTGGACTTGAGCATCGCTCCAGCAATCTCACCCGGATCAGCCAACTGCTCTTCATCTTCAGTGGCGACCTGAGCCTGAGCAGCTGGCTTGCTTGGCTCAACAAAACTAACAGCCACAACCTTGTCTCCCATCAGGCCGTTTGGCACCAACCGAAGACCGTAAATATCTGCAATCAGGTTCTGGCGATGTTCTTCGTAACCAACACCTTCTGCCGGTTCTGCAGTTTCAGCCACCAGTGGAATCGGTAACTCGATTTGCACCAATCGCTCAGAAACGAACCCTGGCTCAGTTGCTTCGCCTGGTAGTGATTTTTCCATCATCTGATGGCAGGTGGTACATCTGTCAAACCGACGAACCATCGAGAAGTTGTAGTTTTGCTCCAGATCGTCCGACCACTTATTTTCGATCTTCAGTGGCGAGTTGAACGCATCAAGCACCGGCAATTCGAGCCACCTTTTTCCAGGCAATCCACCATCAAGGAATGATGAATGCAAATCGCTCACGGCTGCCTGCAGACGCTTTTTGTCAGCCAGCACTGCATCCAGCTCACGCTGTGCATCCTTTTCTGCTGTTTGGATATCACCAAGAATCCGATTTAGCTTGATTCTTGAGTTGGAAACCGCCTGATAATTCGCCTCCTGCCTTCCGATATCTTCTTTCTCTTCATCTACCAGCTTTTGGCGAGCGGCGAGTTCGTCTGCCCCCACACCATCGCGAACACCGAGACCAACGTTCGCACGCGCCTCATCATAGCCGGCTCTCATGAATTTTAGTTCGCCAAGCAATCGGTCTTCAATATCCTTAAAATCTTTAACAACCCCCGCGAGTGTTGCTAAAACCTCACGCCTGACTTCCTTTAAATCATCTGTCGATGCAGCACCGTCTTCAGCACCATCCTGAACTGATAATTGTTCGACGAGAGCTAAAAATGCCTCGTAATCAAAGTCAGGTTCAACCAGCGGGTCACCCGGAACACTACCTTTTGCGAGACCTTTTATCTCAAGCGGCGGATTTGATGCGATAGCATCAAAAGCGTCCAGTAATTCCGAAGCTGGCGGGGTAATAAGAGCCGCATCTAACACGGCGCCTGCCTCTTCCTCAGCGTTGAGAACCTGTGCCGTTTCAAATTCCAGCTGTCGCCATGTCGACATCTGAATATTGATATCACGTGCCTTGGACTGGTATTGCTTCCACTGGCGATCATGATCCGCCTTAAACATCCACACAGTGGATAGGATCAATATCACACTCGAGATACCAAATACCACGTGCAGACGCTTCTGGTCACGTAATGTTTGTTCTGTTGCTGGCATCGGTTAATGTTACTCCGTCCGATTGACCTATGCGGTGCTATGGACAGCTTGTGGTTTTAATCAAGTCAGGATCACCAACGGCAATTCCGACACAACATCTGCAATATCTAAAAGTTAAGGAAGTACTCCGGAATCGATATGAAGTACTTCATATCCACCGTCCAACGCAAAAGCATCTTGATTGGCAACAATGCCATCCAAAGCAATAACTGCGCCATGACCATAAACCGGATCAAACCCATTTGTTTATACATCCTGCCAAAGAACTTAATCTTTAACGCCATCAGCGGTGGAATGATCGCAAAATAAAGCACGACCAAAATAATTCCAACAGATTCGCGCAGCAGAATCGTCCCTAGTGACATTAGGAATCCATCTTCCGGCCCTGGCCTGGGAAGTGGCATTCCTAACCCGTTTACCCATACATACTGAGACAAATCCACATTGTTCATTGCCTCTACTTTATGGACATCCCAGGTTTCATATATCCCAAAGAAGTTCCAGTTTGGCCCACGCAGGAATGTACCCATCACAATCAGGGTGACCCACAACACAAGGAACCCAACCTGAAATGTGATGTAACTGAACTCCCGTTCTTTAATGGTGTAATAACCATTTCCACGTTTATTGAAATCGATATATGGAATCGCCATTAACCCGGCAACCACCATACTGGGCAGCACAACCCCTGCCATCCAGGGATCGTAGTACACCAACATTTCCTGCAAACCGAGGAAATACCATGGTGCCTTTGATGGGTTAGGCGTCTTTACGCTACTTGCTGGCTCTTCAAGTGGTGCCTGCAATCCGATAGCCCAAAGCAGCATAAATGCGGTCAAGGCCACCATGCAGATCAATTCCGTATAAACCAGATCCGGCCATACTAGAACTTTTTCGTCGTCGAGCGCCTCGAGTGGTCTTTCGCCACGAGCAATTCGCTTGTCATTCTCGACTGCCTTATATGTTGCCAACCATGTAAAGAATCCAAGCAGGAAAATTAAACCAACAATTGGAACATTATCTGGTTTAGTCACAATTGCGGCGAAATCCACGTCGGTCATGGATAGCCCCATAAACAGCAAGGCCAGATTCAATCCAACCCATGCCACCACAGGCTGCACGAAAAACTCTCTGAACTTGTAAAGCACGCCGAGCACAACCAGACTGCCCAGAGTATATGTCGCTGGATCCATTGCCGAGTCAAACAAATCTCTGAACACCTGCGGAATAGAAATGAGCTGCATAACACCCTCATTTCCGCTGGCCGCTATTGGTGACATGATCGTGAAAACGATAGCCACAGCCACCCATACTAAAGCGGCTTTCTTGTTCCCCTTAACCTTCCACTGGTACAAGGCATACAACGAATTCATCACCGCGAGGGTGAGATAATACGCACCCAGAAAACCGCGTATCCGGTAAAAAAATTCCTGAACTGTCTCGTAACCATGCATGGCGTACTTGCCGTTTTCCGTTTTTATCTCACAGGGTTTCCAAACCCCGATATCTGTTTTTAATTATGTTACCAACAGGCAGCACTACTATAGAGCAGTGACTACAGTGGACCGCTTATTCCACCGTCTTTACGTACACGCCAGAAGTGAATGGCTAACAGCAACGCTGCCCCGAGCGGGATAGCTATGCAGTGCAATACGTAAAAACGATTAAGTGTCTCCTCGCCTACAAACCGCGCACCAAGCAGCCCAAACCGGGCATCCGATGCATTGGTAATCATGTCGATACCTCCGACGGTAAGCAGTTGTGCACCAGGTCCTTCATGCCCAAGGAACGGGGTTGCACGTGCCATATTAGATCCAACCGTAATAGCCCAAATAGCTAACTGATCCCATGGCAGCAAATAACCCGTAAACGACAACAGGAGCGTGAGCAGTAACAGGATCACTCCAACCACCCAATTAAACTCCCTCGGGGGCTTATAACTTCCGGTCAGGAACACCCGATACATATGCAACCACACAGTAATTACCATTGCGTGCGCACCCCACCTGTGGAGCTCGCGCAGTATCCCTAAGGAAGTCACATCTCGGAGGGCTAAAATATCGGTATAAGCCCATTCAATCGTCGGTCGATAATAGAACATCAACAGGACGCCGGTGATGGTCTCAACCAAGAACAGAAAGAAAGTAACCCCACCCATACACCACGTATAGCTAAGGGAAATACCCTGCTTCTTGATGGATACAGGGTGCAGATGCAGGAAGAAGTTTGTCAACATTACGACAACACGGTTTCGGCGGTCTACCGGAGCCGGGTGACGGAATATACTCTTCCAGATTTGCGAGTTGCGGATAATTTCACCAAGTGATGGCATTTCTCGAGCAACCTAACTTCTATTTAATTCTAAATCTAACGATGTAATATCTACTGAGGCGAAACAACGCGAACTTAAACAGGAACGAATGAACTATTGTCAGCCCACTGCCCTAACTCTTCGTTGAACTTACGACTCTTATCAACTTCCAACTGCCCATCATCTGCCACACGAATCGCATAACGCTCAAGCGGACGCGGTGCGGGCCCTTCGAAGTTAACGCCGTCCTTATAAAAACCACTACCGTGGCACGGACACTTAAACTTTTGTTCACCTTCAAGCCAGTTCGGGGTGCAACCCAAGTGCGTGCAAACTGACTTCAGTGCATATATCTGTGGCTCGCCCTGGTATTCAAATCGCACAACCCAAATACCAAACTGAGCTTTGTATTTTGCTTCCACCTGCCCTGGTGAATAGTCACCTGGGAAACCGACTTTGAAGTTCGTCGGAGGTTCCGTCAACACGTTTGGAAACAGGAATCTCGCTAACCCTAACAACCACAACACGTGCGTTACAGCAAGTGACGTAAAACCTACGGCAAGTGGTGTTCCAAGCAAGACGGAGAGAAATCCACGACGGTCACTCCCTTTCTCGGGCTCCGTCGCAAGCACCGGACGCTTTGGCATCGGCGGTACTTCAAGCTTAGGCTTAACAGCAGCAGGTTTTTCGTCCGTTGTTTCAAATGTTTTCGGTCCACGCTGCACTGGTTTGCGAGCCGCAGCCAAAATACTTGACGTATCTCGCGGTCCGACCGGGGCATCAGGCTCAGCGGCTTCTTTAGCCGCGGCAACTGGTGCGGCGGGCTTCGGTTTTGCCGCTTTAGGTTTAGCAGCAGCGGGCTTCGCACCACCGCCACCACCTCGGGCTGCGGCAAGAATATCATCGACAGACATTCCGGAAGTCTCCATCGGTCCGACTGCTGCCGGTGCCGGAGTATCGTCGGCCGCTTCAACAGGTGCTGGTTCTGACTCTTCAGCAGCAGGTGCTTCGGATTCCGCTGCACCACCGCGGGCTGCAGCTAGGATGTCGTCAACTGACATCGATGAGGGATCCACACTTTCAGCAGGTTTACTTGCAACAGGCTCTGCATCTGCTGTCGTTTCAGGTGCAGGTGACTCACCCACCGGCTCACTAGCTGGTTCAGCAACGGGCTCAGCAGGCGCAGCAGAACCGCCGCCGTCGATTTGACGACACATCGCGAGGATTTCGTCGACTGACAAGTCGTTCTTGTCTACCATGAAACCATCCCAGTAGTTTCTCAATGTGTGTATTAGTCGCCTGCATCAAATCTGTCGGCAAACAGCGTCTGCCGAAAATTCCATGCCTGCTGGGAAAGGTAATCTTTTAGGACTTTGTGATTTTTTTCACAATCCCAGTCTAGCAACATTTAAGTAAAAAACGGGATTTGCACCCCCAACCGATTACCATTGCCAAGCATCGCGGACTCCATCCGCTCACCAGCAACAATACTTGATCGGGCATGACCGGGTTCAAGGCTTACCTTGCCCCCCGTTTTCTAGCCGAATGTCGGTAGATTTCCTCTTAGTCTATCAATCCGGTCTTTTCGTCTGTAGTACCCACACCGATGGAAAAATAGGTTTTTCGGATAATATTTGCCAACAACTTGAGACATAAATTGCGGCTTATGTGCTGTGACCTGTCTTACCGGCAAATGTCGAATCGAAGATTCACTGAATTATGGTTGAATTAGAACTTACATTCCAAAAAGAATCCCATGTCACGGTGGGTTTAACACTTCGCAGATTCGTATATAAGTAGTAGCAACACATTGCGTAGACCTTGCGATTTTTCGCACTGACCTGACGCTAGTCTAACGCGAATTCTAAGAATTCATTGCAAAATTAAATCACCTGTTAGTCGGAATTGAGTATGAACGTCCTGATAATTGGCAGTGGTGGTCGTGAGCATGCGTTGGCATGGAAGATCAATCAAAGCCCAAAAGTGCAGTCCGTATTTGTCGCACCTGGAAATGCTGGAACGGCATCTGATGCGGAAAACGTGGACCTGGATGCGTCCGATGCTAGATCAGTTATTTGGTTTTGTGAAAGGAAGCGTATCGGACTCGTCGTTGTTGGGCCGGAAGCACCATTAGTCGACGGACTTGTCGACGCTCTTGAATCTGCTGGTATCAAGGCGTTCGGCCCTAATCAGGCAGCAGCACAACTAGAAGGTAGCAAGACATTTTGTAAACAAGTACTCATTGCAGCAAATATCCCGACAGCCAGCTACCAGTCTTTCACTGATGGTGAAAACGCTGCACGCCATATCATGGAACGATTTCCGGACGAAAAGGACTATAGCCCGGTTGTGGTCAAAGCTGATGGTCTTGCCGCAGGTAAAGGTGTATCCGTTTGCCAAACACGTCAGGAAGCACTCGATGCCATTGACCGCATCGCAAATCAGAAAATTTTCGGTGAAGCGGGAGCCAGTTTGATCATTGAAGAGTGCTTACACGGTCAGGAGGCAAGCGTCCTAGCCATCACCGACGGGCAGACCATCGTTACATTACCCGCCGCACAAGATCACAAACCTGCATTCGACGGGGACACCGGACCCAATACCGGTGGAATGGGTGCATATTGTCCGGCGCCGATCGTGACTGAGGACGATATGGATTGGATCGAAGAACACGTGTTGGTTCCGACGGTGCATCAAATGAATAAACAAGGCACACCGTTTAAAGGTGTTCTCTACGCTGGACTCATGATGACATCTCAGGGCCCAAAGGTTCTCGAATACAATGTCCGCTTCGGAGATCCCGAGTGTCAACCCTTGTTGATGCGTCTAAAAACTGACATTGTTGATATCATGCTTGCCACCATAGACGGAACACTCGATCAACTGGATGCCCTTCAATGGGACCCGCGTCCGACCGTGTGCGTCGTCATGGCCAGCGAAGGCTATCCGGAGTCCTACGAAAAAGGGCACGCGATTGATGGGATATCAAATGCCGATGTACTGGAGGATGTAAAAGTATTCCATGCCGGAACAACGCTATCGGATCGTGGTGCAACCGTAAATGCCGGTGGTCGTGTCCTTGGCATCACTGCTGCGGGTGAATCGATCGCCGAGGCCAAGAGTCGTGCTTATGAAGCTGTAAGTAAAATCTCATGGCAAGGTGGATGGTACCGTACGGACATTTCTGACAAGGCACTGAATTAGCCACACCACCTCAACGGAGACGCTCGATGGTTGAGATTTATCTTTTTACCGATGGTGGCTGTAGCGGAAATCCTGGGCCTGGAGGCTGGGGTTACCTGTTACGCCATTTGGCAACCGGAAAAGAAAAACAGGATTCCGGTGCAGAACCTGAAACGACCAATAACCGAATGGAATTACAGGCGGTCATTGAAGGACTCAAGGCACTTAACAAGCCATGTCATGTTGAGTTGTTTACCGATAGCGTCTACGTCGGCAAAGGTATGACCGAGTGGATGAGTAAATGGAAAGCGAACGGTTGGAAGCGTAAAGAAAAGAAAAAGCTTGTGCCGGTCAAAAACGTCGAACTTTGGCAACAACTAGATGCTCTGCTGGAAATCCACCATGTGAAATACACTCGCGTCAAAGGGCATAGCGGACACGAAGAAAATGATCTGGTCGACGGCCTCGCGGTTGAAGCCTATCAGAAGTATCTTTAGTCAATATTTGATACGTTAACCGACATCCCCCATGTCCAGAACCGTGCCGTATCGCTTCAAGACCTGCTTTCTCAGTTTAATGAAGTGAATATCATTGAGTCCCGGATCATGATCCATCATGGCTTGTGCATCTGTGCGAGCCTGCTCGAGTAACAACCTGTCACTCCGCAGGTCAGCAACACGAAGTGGTGGCATACCATGCTGGCGGACACCAAACAGGTCACCCGGGCCGCGCAGGTTAAAGTCAATTTCCGCCAGCTTGAATCCATCAAGGTGCTCCACGAAGGCAGTCAGTTTTTCATCAGCATGCTCAGTTCCTGGTTGTCCAAAAACGCACACGTAGCCGGGAAATATCCCGCGGCGAACACGTCCTCGCAATTGGTGCAGCTGTGAGAGTCCAAAAAGATGACCATCTTCAATGGTCATGACTGTTGCATTTGGTACGTTGATCCCGACCTCGATTACCTGTGTCGTAACGAGAACCTGATATTCACCGTTAGCAAACGACTGCATTACTTCAGTCTTTTCATTCGGTGACAACCTGCCATGCAGTAGGCCCACTCGAAAATCTGATAATTCGCCATTGGTTAAGGCTTCGTATAACTGCTGGACGTTTGCAACATCGTCATCGCCTGCATCAACACGTGGTGCGACCACGTACCCCTGCCTGCCCTCACGAATCTTGGCACAAAAAAACTCCCACCAGCTCGCCTTACGATCATCCGACTCGTGATAAGTGTGTACCGGTTGCTGATGAGCTGGACCTTGCCTGAGCGTAGACACGTCCAGATCACCAAATAAGGTCATGGTGACCGTGC
>CEQQ01019482.1_pt1 | contig 40647 bp, 45 predicted proteins | sample 531041 | NCBI WGS metagenome assembly CEQQ01 (sample SAMEA2621222, study PRJEB7988) | marine metagenome | biome: marine biome (ENVO:00000447); feature: deep chlorophyll maximum layer (ENVO:xxxxxxxx); material: "saline water (ENVO:00002010), including plankton (ENVO:xxxxxxxx)" | depth 150 m | reverse complement strand
CAGACCCTGATGTTATAGATCGGGCAAATGCTATCGTATTTCCTGGTCAAGGATCATGCGTGTCTTCTATGGCTAATATTAAATCTAAGGGATTAGACTTATCCATTAAAAAATCTATTGCTTCAGGGAAACCTTTTTTAGGAGTTTGTTTGGGGTTGCAGTTATTGTTAGAAACATCTGAAGAAGGTGATACTGAATGTTTAGGGATAATAGAAGGGAAAGTTAAGAGGTTTCAAGATGGATTAAAAATACCTCATATGGGATGGAATGAGGCCTTGGTTACTTTGGATCACCCGGTTTTTTCGGGTATTCCGGAAAAAAACTTTTTTTATTTTGTGCATAGTTATTATGCATTGCCTACAGATATAAAATTAATATCATCTGTAACAGAGTATGGTATTGAATTTTGTAGTTCCATTGCATATGACAACGTGATTGCTGTCCAATTTCATCCTGAAAAGAGTGGTGATATTGGCCTAAAGTTATATAAAAATTTTGTTAATTTTATTGGTTTCTAGAGGATTGGATTATGGATTTGATACCTGCTATTGATATTCGTGGAGGTAATTGCGTTAGATTATATAAAGGAGATTATTCCAAAGAAACTATTTTTTCTGATGATCCACTTGATATAGCACTACGTTGGCAAAAAGAAGGAGCGACTAGATTGCATATAGTAGATTTAGATGGTGCTAAAGACGGAAATCTAGTTAATAATAAAATTATTGGTCAAATTGCTAGTAAGTCGAATATTAAAGTGCAGGTCGGTGGAGGTATAAGAAATTTCTCTGCTGCTAAAGAATATTTAGATTTAGGAGTTGATAGAGTAATTATTGGAACAGCTGCAGTTAATAATCCTGATCTTATTAATGCAATACTAGATTATGAAAATTCAGATTCTTTAATCGTCAGCATAGATGCTAAAAATGGTTTTGTAGCTCTTGACGGTTGGACACGTGTTATTGATATGCAGGTCATTGATTTGATTGAAGATATGATGGGATTAGGGGTGAAAAGGTGTCTATATACAGACATTAGTCGTGATGGAACTTTAACTGAACCTAATTATGACTCAATATCTGATTTAGTTTCTGCTACTGAAGTTAACATTGTTGCAGCTGGTGGAGTCTCAACTATTGACTCTTTACTTAGACTCAAAAATATCGGAGTTGAATCAGCCATAGTTGGAAAGGCTATATATACCAATGATTTAGATTTAAGTGAAGCTTTTACGGCTTTAAAGGATTAGGGAACATGAATAATCAACTTCTAAATGATATTGATTCTAAATTAGATATATATCAAATTATTTCATTATTGCCTACAACACCTTATCACGACATTGCTCATGTATTTTTTTCGTCAGGTGAGTTATCAATACAATTAGGTAAGATTGTGTATAGGGGGCAGGTTAAGGCATTAGATCCTGTAAAAAAGAACTTAACATTAATAAGAAAAGAGCTGAAAAAAATTAGACTTACTAATGTTAAGGCTTTGCATATATTAGACGAAGCGAATTTAAAATTGAAAGACTCCTCAATTGATGGAGCTGTTATTTCTTTTGCTATTAGAAATTCTAGTAATATAACTTCTATATTGAATGAATCAAATAGATTTATAAATAAAGGAGGATGGTTATCATTGATAGATGAACATCCTTCAAATAATAATTCCATTTCCTGTAATACCTATAAACAGATAGCTGAAAAATCAGGATTTCATTTTCACTCTAAACATAATTTGTCTGATACTATCTATATGATGCTATTTCGCAAGTGATGTAATTTATGTTAACGAAAAGAATTATTCCGTGTTTAGATGTAGATAATGGACGTGTTGTTAAGGGCGTAAGTTTTTTAGATTTAAGAGATGCTGGAGATCCTGTAGAGTTGGCATCATTTTATGACGATCAGGGAGCAGATGAATTGGTTTTTTTGGACATCACTGCTTCATCTGATGACAGAGATATAATGTTAAACGTCGTAAAAGATGTTGCTGCCCAAGTTTTCATACCTTTAACAGTGGGAGGAGGAATTCGCACTGTTTCGGATATTAGAAAAATGTTAGAGTCAGGTGCTGATAAAGTTTCTTTAAATACTGCAGCTATTATAAATCCGGAATTTATTAAAGAAGCATCTGATTTTTTTGGTTCTCAATGCATTGTAGTAGCTATAGATGCTAGGCGGATAGATGAAGATACAGATATATCCGTATATCATGAAAATGATTTAAAAATTTCGATTGATTCTAATTCTAGATGGGAAGTGTTTACTCATGGAGGTAGGAATTCAACTGGTATTGATGCTATTAAATGGGCAAAAGCAGTTAATGATTTGGGATGTGGAGAAATTCTGTTGACAAGTATGGATTCCGATGGCCATGAATCAGGATATGATTTAGATTTATTAGACGCTGTATCCGAAGTTGTCACAGTCCCTGTTATTGCTAGTGGAGGTGCCGGGACGTTGGATCATTTTGTCAGAGCTATTAAAGAAGGTAAGTCAGATGCAGTTTTAGCTGCTAGTATTTTTCATTTTGGGACCTTTAAAATAGCTGAAGTTAAGAATTACTTGAAATCTCATGAAATACCTGTGAGGATGTTAAGCTAATTACTTTTTAAAGGTAGGATTTTTTAATGAGTTTAATAAAATTTGACTCAAGGGGATTGATTCCTGCAATCATACAACATGTTGATACTAACGAAGTATTAATGATGGCTTTTATGAATTCAGACTCTATAGAGAAGACATTTGAATCAGGTGATGTTTGGTTTTACAGTCGTAGTAGAGAAGAACTTTGGCATAAAGGTAAAACATCAGGGAATTATCTTAAGTTAAAATCATTTTCCATTGATTGCGATGGAGATGTTATATTAATTAAGGTTATGCCTGAAGGCCCTGCATGCCATACAGGTGAAATTTCTTGTTTTCATGCAGAAGTTGATGATACTAAAACTCTTAATCCAACTACTATTTTGGATGCTAGAGTTATTGAAGAATTATTTGATGTTATTGAAGAACGTTCTAATTCCTACGATGAAGATAGCTATACTGCAAAACTATTGTCTGGTGATGTAAGTAGGATTGCGCAGAAAGTAGTTGAAGAGGCTGGGGAAGTTGCTATTGCTGGAGTCCAATCTAATCAAAAAGAACTTGTTGAAGAAGTTGTTGATCTCTTATATCACTTGTTAGTTTTAATAAAGTCTAACGATGTATCATTGCAAGATGTATGGGAAGTACTAAAAAGCCGTAGACGTTAAATTTCTTTATCATATTGAATAGAAGCCTTCATAGATTCTATTGCCACTTCTATTTGGTCATCGTCAGGCTGTTTAGTAGTTAATTTTTGTAACCATAAACTGGGTGCCATTAGTAATTTAATGAAAAGGTTTTGATCATAAATACTACTTATACGTATACTTTCATAACTGATAGAGGCTATCAATGGGATAAATATTATTCTGGATATTATTAGCCAGCTTAATGGTTCTCTAGGCATTAGACTGAATACTATGATCGATATAAACATAACATTTAGAAGAAAAGCGGTACCACATCTAGGGTGTGCTGTTGGATATTTAGAGATGTTTTCCAAAGTCAAAGGGTTGCCAGCTTCCTGTGCATGAACAGTCATATGTTCAGCTCCGTGATACATATATACACGCTTTATATCTTCCATTAGTCCGATAGAAAATATATATAATATAAATATAAATAACCTTATAATCCCTTCTGCTATATTTGCTATCAAGCTAGACTTTGTAAAATATTCGAATGGAGTACTGGCAAGTAAAGGAAGTAAAAAAAACAATCCAATAGCTAATGCAGTTGATAAAATAATGGTTATGGCGACGGATAATTTACTAGTACTTTTTTCGTCTTTATCATCTTGGATTTCCTCTGATTCAGCTATTTTTGCTGAGTAAGATAATGAATCCATACCTATATAAAGAGTTTCGGATAAAGCTATTATTCCTCTTAAAAAAGGTATTTTCCTTAAAGGTCCTGTAAATATTTTATTTAGAGGTTTTGTTCTGGTAACTATGTCACCTGAAGGATTTCTTACGGACACACTAATGTTATTTTGGCCACGTATCATGACCCCTTCTATAACCGCTTGTCCTCCATATGTAGGTCGACGTGATGCCATAAGATCTATTACGAAAAGTTGGATTTAAGATTAGATTTATTCTAAATTAAATCTTCTCTTAAGTCTCTCGACACGTCCTTCAGTGTCTACTATTCTTTGTTCACCTGTGAATAGGGGGTGGCATTTAGAACAAATTTCTATTTTAAGTTCAGGTGAAGTGGAGCCTGTAGTAAATGTGTGCCCACATGAACAAATAACTTGTGCTTGGTTGTGGTATGTTGGATGTATATCAGATTTCATATTATTCAGGATAAACACTGGCGCATTTTTTTCCACCAGCAAAAAATTCATATTTAACAGTTCCATCTATAAGGGAAAATAATGTGTGATCTCTCCCTAATCCTACATTATTGCCAGGATGTATTTTAGTTCCTCTTTGCCTAACTAATATTGACCCTGCAGTAACAACTTGAGTGTCATATCGTTTTATTCCAAGCCTTTTAGATTCGCTATCTCGGCCGTTTCTAGTGCTACCGCCACCTTTTTTGTGAGCCATTGTATGTCCTTTTTACTTTATGATAAAGATATTTCAGTCACTCTGAGATCTGTATATTGCTGTCTGTGGCCATTTTTTCTACGATAACGAGTTTTTGCCTTATATTTAAAAACGACAATTTTCTTATCTTTACCACTTTCTACAACTTCGGCTTTAACTGAAGCTCCTGATACATTAGGATTTCCAATTGATATATTTCCATCTAGTGAAGTCATCCTGACATCATCTATTGTAACTATATCACCCTGATCACCCGGAATAGACTCAACTCTAATAGTATCTCCATTGGAGACTTTATATTGTTTGCCACCAGTTTGTATTATTGCAAAGTCCATTTTAAGGTTTCACCTAATAAATAATTAAAATTCAAAACTACATTTTACTTTTAATTTAGTGGTTGCGTCAATTGGAATCTATTCAGACCAGTTTGGGAATACTTTTTTTGGATACCATTCTGAAGTTTTGTAGTCTGGTGCTAAGATTGCCAAAAATGACTTGTCAGCATTAAATGCTAAAGCCATATTAATGTTTTTTAGTGAATATTGTGGAGATAATTTTATACGTCTGCCAGTTTTCACTAAATTAGTTTCATTTTCAGATAAGTATATTTGATCAATGTTTTCTAAGTAATCTGTAGGGTCTAATAAAATATCTTTGGGGTCCCCACATAATATTTTTTCAATAACGGTGGATAATTTATTTGATTGGGATATTGAAAAAGATCCAGAGGCAGTGCGTCGTAAATTAGTTAAGTGAGCACCACAATTTAATAATTCTCCAATTTCATTTGCAAGGCTTCTTACATAAAATCCTTTCGAGCAGTTTATTTCAATTTTCATAACTGGATTATCGTAAGATTTTAATAATATTGAATATACAATCGTTGTTCTAGGGGGTCTTTCTACATTAATTCCTTTTCTTGCTAAGCTATATAGTTTTTTCCCATTAGATTTGATCGCACTATACATGGGAGGAATCTGCGACACTTCTCCTTTGAAATTTTTAAGTAACTCTTCTATATCCTCCTGATTTATATGTGATGTGTCAGCTTGTTTAGTTATTTCTCCTTCGCGATCATAAGTATTTGTACTTACCCCCAATGTTATTTCAGCTAAGTATTTTTTGTTGTTGTTTAGTATGTATTCTAGTAATCTTGTAGAATTGCCTATAGCTACAGGAATTACTCCAGATGCTAAAGGATCTAATGTGCCACCATGGCCTACCTTTGAGATATTTGTTGCATTTCTTATTTGTCTAATGACATCCATAGAGGTTATTCCATATGGTTTATCAATATTAAATATACCGTTCATGTGAATTATGGCTTATTTGAATCTATGAGTTTAGATATTGTTTCAGCCTTTTCTAGCGAATCGTCTACTATGAAAGTTATGTTAGGGATTCTTTTTAAGGATAAATCTTTATGCAGGTTAGACTTTATGAATTTTGTTGCAGAACGTAGAGCTTTTAAAGTTTTTTGAGTTTCTTCTTTTTCAGCCATTACGCTTATATATACTCTTGCTTTCTGAAGATCTTTTGATGTTTCTACATAAGTAATCGATATCCAATTAGATACTCTAGGATCTTTAACTTGAGTAGTTATTATTCTGCTAATTTCTCTTTTGAGCAAAGAGTTGATACTATCGATCCTAGTGGATGCTTGAGGATTTATATTGTTCATTGATTTTTAAGTGATTTCTTCAAGGCCGTAAAATTCTAATTCGTCATTTTCTTCAAATTCATTAAACCCTTCAACTGTTAGGCCGCCTTCAAATCCGTTAGTTACTTCTTTAACATCATTTTTAAAATGTTTAAGAGTTGTTATGGATCCTTCAAATACTTTCTCCCCACTTCTTATGATGTGTACTTGCGAGTCTCTAGTGGCTTTACCGTCATTAACATAAATTCCTGCTACTTTTGTATGTCGTCCAACATTAAATATTGCCCTAATAGTTGCTCTACCGACATAAACCTCTTGATATTCAGTTTCTAATAATCCATCTAGAGCATTTTGAATATCTTCTACCAGCTTATAAATGATAGTATAGTTCCTTATTTCAATACCTTCTTGTTTTGCCAGCGTTTTTGCCCCACCTTCAGGGAGAGTGTTGAACCCGATGATAACTGCTTTTGAAGCTACAGCTAACATAATATCTCTTTCTGTTATCCCTCCGCTTGCAATTCTAATTATGTTTACTCTTGTTGTGTCAGAATTTAGGTCATCTAGTACTGTTTTGACTGCCTCAATACTTCCTTGAACATCAGTTTTAATTATTAAATCAATGTGCCTTACATTATTTGCAATATTTCTGGAATGAGCGTCTTGTAATGTAATTCCTTCACGAGATAGTTTATTAGATTTGGCGGAAATAATACTTTTTGCTTCTTTGTCGCTTTCTACAATTTCTACTATAGAACCTGATATAGGAACATCATTTATCCCCATGATTTCTATTGGTTTTGAAGGTCCGGCAGTGATTATTTTTTCACCTTTGTCATCGAACATAGCTCGGATTTTTCCGTAAGTTTCGCCAGTGACAAGAATATCACCTTGACGGATAGTCCCAGTTTGGATTAGCGCAGTCGTTATAACTCCTCTGCTTTTATCTAATTTAGATTCAATAACAACGCCACGAACCTTCCCCTTTGGATTTGCTTTTAATTCGGAAATTTCAGATACAAGAAGTATATTTTCAAGTAACTCTGGAATTCCCTCTCCAGTTATTCCTGACAAAGGAATAGATATAACGTCCCCTCCCCATGCTTCAACTAATATATTTTGTTCTGAAAGTTGTCTGTATACATCATCTACATTGGCATTTGGAACATCTATTTTTGTTATTGCAATGATCATAGGAACATTGGCTGCACGTACATGGTCAATAGCCTCTAAAGTTTGTGGCATTATTCCGTCATCTGCAGCTATGACGAGTATTGCAATATCTGTTACCTGAGCCCCTCTTGCTCTCATTGCAGTGAAAGCTTCATGCCCAGGAGTGTCTAAGAATGTAATGGTTTGGGCATCATGTTTTATCTGATATGCCGCTATGTGTTGTGTGATTCCTCCGGCTTCTCCATCGACTACATTAGTTTTCCTTATAGTGTCTAATAATGTGGTTTTGCCATGATCTACATGGCCCAAGATAGTAACAATCGGAGGTCTAGTTATTACATCTTTTGGGTCTTCACCTTCTGTACTTACAGATAATGAGGTTAATGTTTTATCATTTTGGGTAGGTGATTTAGCCTTAAATCCAAATATTTGAACCACAACTGATGCAATATCATGTTCTATCACATCATTTACAGCGAACATATATCCACCTCTCATTAGCCCTTTGACAACTTCAACAGGGTTAACATCCATTAAATCAGCTAAATCGCTTACCGAAATGGCTGCCGGTATGTCAAGTATCTCCGACTTGATTCCTTGATTTATGTCTGAAGAGTCATTTGTCATGTTTAGTGATATGTCCTTTAAAGTTCTAATTATTAGTAAAGCATTTATGTAATTCCTTAGATGTCGATTTTTTCACAACTAAAATTCTCATAATATTATTTTAGTGAATTCGTTAGCGCCTCTTTTTTGTAGGCTTGGCTTTTTTAGATCTAGTGTTTGTATTTTGTGAGGATCCTCTTCTGTCCTTACGGGCAGTAATCCCACCTTTAAGGTCCTCAATATCTTCAGCAAATCTAATCATTCCTCCACTTTCTGAAGTATTAGTCATAGCTCTATGAACGGACCATATATCTTCAGGTACATTACTGATTTCAGCACCAATAGAATCATCAGAATCTTTTGCTTTTTCTTCTTCTTCTAATTCCATCAATAGCAATTCTTCTTCGGCTGTTAATTCTTCATCGACAGAGTCTTTTTCGCCTTCAGCAACTTCTTCAGAATTTAAATCCGCTTCTGCTACAGCAACTTCTTGGGGATCAACTTCTTCAGTAACTTCTTCAATATCTGTTTCTTCTATTTTTTGTATGGCTTCAGATTCATGTGCATCTGCTTCTGATTCCGTTGAAACTTCAAGTTCTGCGACTACATCTTCTTCAATGATTGTTTCTACTTCTTCAGGCATTGAAGCAATGTCGACTTCCATATCGCTTTTTATGTCAACATTGAATCCTACTAACTTTGCTGCTAGTCTGGCATTCTGCCCTTCCTTTCCTATCGCAAGCGATAAATGCCTGTCAGGGACAATTGCTACAGCAGTATTTAAATCTTGATCTACATCAACCCTATGAACCTGAGATGGGCTCAATGCATTAGAAATGTATTTGTTGAGATCTTTATTCCATTCCAATATATCAATCTTTTCACCTTGGAGTTCGTTTACTATACTTTGTATTCTTACCCCGCGAAGACCAACACATGACCCTACAGGATCAACACTATCTTGCCTAGCCCTAACAGCTACTTTGCTTCTAGAACCACTCTCTCTTGCTACGCTTACAATTTCTACTGAGCCACTGAATATTTCAGGAACTTCTTGTTCAAACAATCTTCGTAACAATAATTCATCAGTCCTTGAAACTATTAATTCTGGACCTCTTGCTGAATCTTTATCAATTGTTTGTAATATAACTTTTATCTTTGTGCCTTGCCTGTACCTTTCATTAGGTACTTGTTGACTTATAGGCAGTATTGCTTCAGCTCTACCTGTGTCAACAATTATTTTTGTAGGCTCAATTCGTTGTATGGTTGCAGTTATTATTTCCCCTTCACGACCTTCGTATTCCGAAAGGACTATCTCTCTTTCAGCTTCTCTTAAACGTTGTAGGACAACTTGTTTTGCCGTTTGCGCAGCAATACGACCTGCGCTATTAGGAATATTTTCAGTTGCTATGCTGTCGCCTATAACTAAGTGATCTCCATATTTGGATTTTGCATCTGACAAGCTGATTTCTTGTAAAGAATCTTCTACTTTATCTACTACTGTTTTTATTATGTCAACTTGAATATCCCCAGATCCAGGATCTAGTCTTACAGATATGTTCCGTCCTTCAGTAACGCTATCTTTTTTAAATGCGGATACTAAAGCCGCTTCGATTGCGGTCATAACTTTATCTTTAGGCAAACCTCGCTCTGCTGCGAGTTGTGTTAAAGCAACGAGAAAATCACTCTTCATTTTTAGTCACCTCTCACTGTTATTTTTGCCTTATAAAAAATAAAGTGGGGAATCCCCACTTTATCTCTTAAATATATTTAAGCTTTTTAAGATAAGTAATTATAGCACTCAACTTGTATTACAAACAACTTTATTGAAATTATAATTGTGCGATTAATTAGTTTTATTTATATAATTTATTGATGAGGTAAATTTTCAGGACAAGATAGCACTATATTTGATGACTAAAATATGTATTTTTACGATAATTTTTATTCTGAGTGTCTCATGTAATAATTTTGATGATGAAGAGACCTCTGACTTGGTGGTTTTTTCTGCTATTAGTTTTTCAGAAATTCTATTGAATACAAAAGAATACTTTGAAGAGAAAGAAAATGTAAATCTTTCGTTCTCTTTTTCAGGATCTCAAGCTCTTGCATCACAAATATCTAATGGGGCACCAGTAGATATTTTCATATCTTCAGGGGTATCTCCTGTTAGATATTTGTTAGATAAAAACCTATTGATCGAAGAGCATATATATAACGTTACAACCAATAAATTGGTACTTGCCACGTTAAAAGATTACCCGGTATCAGATATTGATGATCTCAGATATTTGTATAAATTTGATAGTATCGCGATAGCTGACCCTGAATATGCTCCTGCAGGAATATATACAGAACAAGTGTTAGCAAGACTAAAGTTAGAAGACGCTCAAATGCCTAAAATATTGACTGCTTCCAATGCAATGTTAGCCTTAAATTACTTAGAAACAGGGAATGTTAGTGCTGCTATATTGTATGAGACAGATGCTATAAATTCCGATAAGGTTATTTCATTAGATATTATTCCTGAAACCTTCTATGGGCCCATTAAATATCCAGCAGTAATTCTTAATTCCACTGATGAATTGGATTTGGCTTATAAATACATAGACTATCTTTTGAGTTCAGAATTTACAGATATTCTTAATTCGTATGGATTCAAGCGATAAGATGACTATTTTCGACATATTATCCACTACTTTGAAAATCTCTCTTTTAGCGACAATTATTAATTTACCTGTAGCAATTTTTATAGGTTGGATATTAGCTAAAAAGAAATTTAAAGGCAAATTTTTGTTAGATTTGCTTGTATCCCTACCTTTGGCTTTACCTCCTGTAGTTATTGGGTATTTTTTGTTAATAACACTAAGTTCACAAAATGGGCTTGGGAGTATTATAAATTTCAATATAGTTTTTACATGGATAGCAGCTTCAATTGCAGCTGCTATTGTTTCATTTCCGTTAATGGTTAGATCTATTATCGTGTCTATGAGTCAAGTTGACGAAAAAATCGAACAAGCAGCTATGATTTTGGGCGCCAGTGAAATGCGAACATTTTTTACCATAACATTGCCATTATCATATAGAGGAGTTCTTGCCGGGATTTTCTTGGGATTTATTAGAGCTTTAAGTGAATTTGGAGCAACAATTGTAGTTGCGGGTAATATTCCCGGACAAACTCAAACTATTCCTTTAGCAATATACGGAAAAATACAGTTAGGGAAGAACGTACAAGTTTTAGAACTAATTGCTTTATCAGTGCTTATAGCAATTATAAGCTTATTGATTTATAGCTATTTATCTAGCAAAACAACCTCGAAGCTATCTTGATATTTATTAGATAAGTAAATTTCCTGATTTTTTGATAATATTTCCTTTAGAAATTATTGTATTTACATTATGAAGAGATTTAATGTCTTTTAAAGGGTCTCCTTCAACGATAACTACATCTGCTGTTTTCCCTGGTTCTAATGTACCTATTTCTTTTTCTAATCCTAAACATTCAGAAGAAGTTTTTGTTGCACAGGTTATAGCTTCCATGGGGGTTATTCCCATTCCATTGACCATAACCTCAGGTATGTAAGCAAAATCACCAAAATTTGCATTTGCCATTCCTGAATCCATTCCTGTCACAAATTTCACACCCCTGTCCCACATGTCACGAAGTATTTCTAAGCGTCTCTCAGGATCCATTATGGTTTTTGTCTTCTTCTTTTGCCCGCCTCGTAGTCTATTTAAATGAGGTAACGCTAGAGTTGGATCTACATATATTCCTTTATCTACAATTTCTTCTACTAAATTAATGTCGTAATCAAAAGATTCGTTAGGGTCTTCGGATACCCAAGAACAATGAATTAAGTTGTGTATTCCTGCTTTTACACAATTTCTTATACCAGTTGTAGCATGGCAATGAGACGAAATTTTTAATCCTAACCTGTCAGCATCTTTCACTGCATCTGCTAGGGTTTCCTCCGGATATTGAGGAGCTCGTATATTTGTTCCAGGAGTAAACCCTCCTCCCGTAGACATTATTTTTATATGATCAGCTCCTAGTTTAAATTGGTTTCTAATAGCTTTTACCACATCATCTGATGTGTTTGCCTCTGTGCCAAACATATTGCAGTGTCCACCTGTTGTTGTTATAGGTGTTCCGGCAGCCAATAGACGTGGTCCTGGTATTATGTTTTTTGATATAGCATCTTTAATTGGGAAAACAACTTCATTTCTACTACCGAGATCTCTCATGGTTGTTACACCTGAAGCTAGAGTATCTCTAACAGCTTTGGATCCTCGAAGTAGGAATGTTTCATTACTTTCAGTTGTAATGTGTTCGTATGCATCTGTTTGTGCACTACAATGTATATGAGAATGCATTTCGATAAACCCTGGAAGGATAGTGCCGTTTTTGAGTTCAATGACTTCAGCATTATTAAGATCTTCATCTGTCAGCTGTTCATCCGAAGAAATTTTAATGATTTTATCTTTTTCAATTACTACATTTGATTTTTTTATAGGATCTGATCCGGTTCCATCTATTAATTGATTTGATTTGAGAATTATTTTCATATGAACTCCAAATTTAAATTTAACTCTGATATCCTAATTTATTTTATATAAATGTGCTGTCAAAGTGATCTATTTATTTAAAACCCATTATAATCAAATTGACACTAATGTATTGTCAAAAGTAAACTTTACATCTGAAATTATTTTAATAGAAGGCTAAAAATGCCAAAAAGAACCTATCAACCTAGAAAAAGACGTAGAGCTCGAGTTCATGGATTTCGTTCTCGAATGAGTTCAATATCAGGTCGGAAAGTTTTAAAGAGACGTATGTTTAAAGGACGTCATAAGCTTACTGTTTAATTTAGACAATTTATAATTCATATCTAGCAGTTATCATATTTCCGTACCGAATTATTGATAACTGGAGCAGGACAATGTATGCAGAAGAATTTTAGATTGACTAAGTCATCTGATTTTGCAGATATTCGTAAACATGGTAAGGCGTGGTCTAATGAAGATTTAACTCTTATTGTTAAATCTTCAAATTTGGGTATGGAACCTATATCTAGATTTGGCTTTATTGTTTCAAAAAAAGTTGGGAATGCTGTAGTAAGGAATAGATGTAAAAGGCATATGAGAGAATCGATTAAACAATTCGCTATACGTAAAGGATATGATTTAGTTTTTATAGCTAGGCCTTCTATTTCCAATAAAAATCATGAAGAAATTATTAATTCTATGCACAAATTATTGTATTCGGCAAAACTTGTTAAATGTTAAGAAATTTAAATTTATTTAATATTATTTGGAAATCTAGAGTATTTATGAAAATTAATAATATTTTGTCTATATGGGGGATTTTCTTCATAAGAGCGTATAAATCTTGTATTTCTCCTTATTTACCTAGAAACTGCCGGCATCACCCTACCTGTTCTTCGTATGCCATGCAAGCTTTACAGAAATATTCTTTTTTTAAAGGATCATATTTAATATTGAATAGATTATTGAGATGTAATCCTTTCGGAAGCAAAGGCTTTGATCCAGTACCATGATTTTAGGTATAAAAATAAATGTATATTAAATTTTCAACAAATCAGATATTAAAAAAAATACTATTAATGATAGCTATTATTATTATGTTTTTTTCATTTGTTTCTTGTATGGGAAGATCGGAACCACAAGGCTGGGCTGGGGGAAGAATTGTAGATGAAGATTTTGTAACTGCAAGTATGGACGGGCAATTGCTTTCATTAGATATTAATTCAGGGAAACAGAATTGGGAACCCAATTTGATTAGAGTTTCTGAAGATGAGGACAATAAACGAGCTATTTATGGAACTCCTGCAATCTACAACGACATAGCATTTGTTGCTGCTTATGACGGTAAATTACATGCTATTTCATTAATTGATGGGGGCTTGATTGATTCTGTCACTTTGGATTCTTCTTTTATTGGAGGAGCTGTTGTTTATGAGGATAAACTTTTTGTCGTTTCAGAAGAAGGTATTTTGTATGGATACAAAATTGTTACAACTAAAGAGACGCAAAAAGTAGCATTGGAACCCATTTGGGATTCTGTTGATATTGCAGAAGGGGTTTGGTCTACTCCAATAATCGATGAGCAAATCATTTATATAACTTCCTTAGATCATTCAATTTATGCTGTTGATATAGACACAGCAGAATTAATTTGGGAATTTTATACAGAAGGAGCAATTGTGGCATCTCCATTAATATATGAAGGCCATATAATGTTTGGATCTTTTGACGGAGAATTCTATTCTCTTGATAAAAAAACAGGTGATATGAATTGGACATTTTCAGATTCAAATAATTGGTATTGGGCTGCCCCTGTATTAGGATATGATGCTGATACAGCATTGGTATTTGCACCTTCTTTAGGGGGTTCTATATATGCTATTGATATTGAGTCAGGTATTTTAGAGTGGGAGTCAACAGTCGACAGTGCTATTGTCGGAGCTCCAGCTATCGTGAATGATATGCTTGTTTTTGGCTCTAGAGGTAATACTATTTATGTTTCAGAAATATCATCTGGAATTATTTTAGGAACATGTGATGTAGGAGATAAGATAGAAACTCCAATATCAGTTATTGATGACATAGTATTTTTTGGTGCTAGAGACCATTCTATTAGAGCATTAAAAATTAAACCTAACGGAAACCCAGACGAATATTGGGATTCTCCATATTTTTCTGATAAAGCAAAAGATGGTGAAAATCCTAATGTAGTAGATTGGGTTCCAGGATGTTAAATTATGAAGAATTTTAACTTAGGAAAGTAATTTGGAAATATTTAGTCAGATTTGGAATTCTATTATTATTGAGCCGATGATAAATTCGTTAGTTCTACTTTATGGGATATCGTATAAAAATTTTGGATTAGCCATAGTTCTGTTTACTATTTTAATACGTGGATTATTAATGCCATTAACTGTAAAACAAAGTAAGCAAATGAAGGGTATGTCTGCGTTGAGTCCTAAAATTAAAGCGATTCAACTAAAATATGAAGGTAATAAGCAGAAACAATCCCAAGAAACCATGAAACTATATAAGGATAATGGAGTTAGCCCTTTGGGATGTTTAGGGCCTATGTTTATTCAGATGCCTATTTGGATAGGTCTTTATCAAGCTATTCTTCAGACGGTTCCGACGACTCCTGAAAATCTAGTTAGTTTAGGTTCACATTTATACGGTTGGTTACCTATGGTAAATGAAGTTATTCCTTTGGACAGTTCATTTTTATGGTTAAATTTAGCGGATCCAGACCCGTTGCCCATACTACCAATTTTGGTGGGGGCTTCAATGTTTATTATGCAAAAAATGACTGCTATGCCAGCTGTTGATGAAAAGCAAGCATCAACTAACCGTATGATGTTATGGATGATGCCATTGATGTTTGGATTTTTTTCTATGCAATTTCCAAGTGGATTGGCTTTATATTGGGTTGTTTCAAATATAGTGGGTGTATTTATTCAAGGTTTTATTACAGGATGGGACCCACTTATAAATATATTTAAAAGAGATAATAAAATTAATGTGGGGGATCCGATTGCAGCAGTCGCATCAACGGGATCCCCGGAACTCTCAACTGAGGAGATTGATGTAAATGAACTCGATAACAATGACGGGCAAGACAGTGGAAGACGCAATAGAGATCGGCCTAAGAGAACTAAACGCAAGTCGCGTAGAGGTAGAAATCGACATAATTAGTAGGGGGAAACCTGGGTTATTAGGTATTGGCAGTGAATTAGCAAAAGTAAAGATATCTAAATTAGATATTTCTACAGATGTTATAGAGATATCTGGTAATACGATTAACGAATTGATTTCAATGATGGGAGTTGAGGTTGTCTGCAATCTGACACAAGCTAGTTCTGGAGAGGAATTAGCTCCTTTATTTGAACTTGAAGGAGAAGATTCAGGATTGTTGATTGGAAGAAGAGGGGAAACACTGCGTTCTCTTCAATTAATAGTTAGACTAATCGTTATGAATAAAACCGATCAGAGAATAAATTTATCTTTAGATGTTGAAGGTTATGATACTAGAAGACAACAATCTTTAGAAAATTTGGCTAAAAGAGTTGCGCAGCGGGTTATAAAAACAGGTCGTCCAATTGAACTTGAACCTATGTCTTCAAGAGATAGACGAGTTGTTCATATGGCTTTATCTGGGAAAGACGATGTTTATACTGAAAGCTCTGGCGACGGATATGGAAGAAGGGTTGTGATATCTCCGCATTAGAGTTAATTTCTAATTTCGATCTTTACTAGTAGGTTATTTATGGGAAACAATAATATGAATATTACTATTGAAAGATTATCTAAGATTGCTTTAATTATTTTTATAACTTCCATTGTCGGTATTCTCATCTATTTTGTTAAAGGTGCACTGTTTCCATTTATTATTGCTATTGTTGTCGCATATATTCTTCATCCCTTTGTTAAAACGATTGAAAACTTTATTCCTTTGCGTGCTAGATACCCTAACATTGCAATAATAATATCTATAACCATAGTTTATTTAATTTTGTTTATTTTTATAATGGGTTCCTTAGTTTTATTAGTTCCGCCACTTTTAACCCAGACAACTGATTTGTTAAATCAACTACCTGCTTTCATTACCAATGCCAGAGCTAATGTTGAAAGTTGGAATCAAGAATATTCATCTAATATTCCAGATCAAATTCGCCTTGAAATTGATAGTGTATTAAATGATGGAGGTAATATTTTACTTTCATCATTTAAAGCTATTATTCATCGTACGGCAACAATAGCCATTCATGCTTTAACTTTGGTTATTGGGTTAGTAGTTGTTCCAATTTTTGTGTTTTATCTTTTGAAAGATAGAGAATCTCTGAAGACGTCATTTGTAGATTTTTTTCCTGATTATTACAGGTCCCATATGTCAGAAGTGTTGAATATAATGCATAAAGTAATAGGTGCATATATTAGAGCTCAAGTAACATTAGCCGCAGTTGTTTGGATTGTAATCACTATAGGGTTATTGATTATTGGAGTTGACTATGCTGTATTGTTAGGTGTGTTTGCGGGAATTTTTGAACTTATACCAATAGTAGGAGCATGGCTCGCTTTTATTCCTACGTTAGTTATAGTGCTTTCTACGTCACCGGAGAAGATTTTCTGGGTGGTTATATTATTTGGTATTTTACAACTTGTGCATGGAGGTATTATTGCCCCTAGGATACAAAGTTTTACACTGAAAGTTCATCCTGTTTTAGTTTTAGTTGCTATAGTCATAGGGAGTGAAATTGGAGGCCTATCAGGTGTTATTTTAGGCCCCCCGATAGCTACTGCAATTAAAGAAATATTTAAATATTTCACTGATTTAAACTCTCAAGGTACTATTAATGATTATAGGACATCTAATGTGAATAAATATTAAGCTCTATTACCGTAAGTAGGTTTGAGATAATGATTGATGTTATAAAAAAAGATAATATTGTTGTATTAAATATTAGTCAATCAAATGCGACTATCCCATTTTGCTTTGAGTTTGAAAAAGAGTGCAAAGCCTCTATTGACGACTTCACTAAAGTTTTAGTGATTACTTCGGAGATAGAAAATTTTGCTCCTTATTGCCATGTTGACAATCAAAATGATTGTATAGGATTAATTAATACTATACTTAGTATAAAAATTCCTGTAATTGCTGCTATTGAATTAGAAGCTAAATCTTGCGGATTGGAATTGATATCAGCTTGCGATATTAGAATTTGTAGAAAGGGTTCTAAATTTTCTTTGAAGCAAATTTATGATGGAATACCATTTCGGGGAGTTACTCAGATATTGCCGAGGCTAATTGGTAAGGGTAGAGCTTTAGATATGATTCTCACTTCTAGAGAGATAGATTCTATTGAGGCTGAAAATATAGGATTGATTTCCTATATCGATAAAGACTCTGCAATTAATAAAGCCATGAGTATTGCGGAATCTATTTCAGAAAATTCTGCCCCTATCGCAACTAAATTCGTTAAGGAAGCTATAGTTAATGGGGTTCATATGCCAATAAAGCAAGGTATATTATTTGAATCAGATCTCAACATCATATTGCATAGTACCAAAGATAGATCTGAGGGAATCAGTTCATTTATTGAAGGAAGGCCCCCTAAATTTAAAGGGGAATAAATAATAGATATGAATTCGGTACTTTATAGTTCACATGATGGTATTTCAACCATAAAATTAAATAGGCCAAAGTATATAAATGCGTTTAATATACAGATGCGAGATGACCTGTATGAAGTGCTTAAATTTTTCCGAGATGATAACGAGTCTGATATAGCAATTATATGTGGTGAAGGCTCTAAAGGATTTTGTTCAGGTGCTGATATTACTGAATTTGGTACAGCACCTTCTCAAGTAGTTGCTCGATCAGTTAGAGAATCTAGAGATCTATGGGGACTTTTTTTGGAAATAGAAAAACCTATTATTGCTTCTGTTCATGGATATGTTATCGGTTCTGGGATAGAGATTTCTCTATTATGTGATATTAGAATTTCTTCATCAGATGCTTCTTTTTCTATGCCAGAAATATCATTAGGGTTTTTACCTGCAGCTGCAGGTACACAGACTTTGCCTAAATTTATTGGGTTAAATAATACTTTAGATCTTATATTAACTCGTAAAGTATTAAGTGCTAAAGATGCTTTATCTATTGGGTTAGTTGATAGGGTTGTGGATGTTGAAAACTTAGAATCTGAATCATTAACACTAGCTAAAAATATTAAAAATATGAATCAACACCTAATTAGAGCTGCTAAAAAATCTGTTTCAATAAGTGATGACGTTCCATTAGAGAAGGGTATTTTGTTGGAAAAAAGGGTATTTCAGAGATTTCAATCTAGAATTTAATCTTACCCCAACCCCCTTATTTATTAATGGCTGCCCGGCCAGGATTCGAACCTGGGTCGAAGGAGTCAAAGTCCTTTGTGCTACCACTACACCACCGGGCAAAGTTATTAGGCTTTTAAGTATAAAGCATTGACTACATATACCACTATCTATTTAGAACATGTTTCTACCAGTCCATAGTCCCAATAGAGTTACGGTAATTCCTATTAATAAGTTTATAATTATATTAAATGTTCCTTTAATATAATCCCCTTCTTCCATTAGTTTTATACTTGTCATTGTTAGTGTTGAAAATGTCGTAAAAGATCCGCAAAATCCAACCGTAATAAATAAAATATAACTACTTGGCCAGTTGAATTTATCTAATCCTATACCTACAACTAATCCTAATAGGAGAGATCCTAGTGAATTAGCTATTAAAGTGCTGCTTATTCCTGATTGGCCAGTGATAACAATTATAGTTCTATCAATTCCGTATCTCGCTAAGGCTCCTAAACTACCACCTATACCAACTAATACCCAATTCATTTTTAAATCCATTCGTTACTATTTATATAGTTGTATGCACTAATAGCCGCTGTTACACCATCTCCTGATGTTGTAATAAGTTGAGAAGCAGAACCTTTTCGTATATCTCCAGCGGCTAATATTCCAGGTAATTTGGTCTTCATAGATATATCTGTAATAATTCTTTTACTGCAATCTAATTCTAGTAATCCATTTAGGTATTCTGTGTTTGGGTCTAGTCCAGTAAATATGAATACTCCATTTGTGTTTATGGAAGAAGAAGCTTGTGATTTTATGTCTATTAAACGTATCTTTTCGACTTCTGTCTCTCCTATGATTTCTACAATTTCTTTTTCATAATGGATGTCAATTTGAGAATTGGACATCACTTTATCTTGGAGTATTTTTTGCCCTTTCAACCATTGATTCTTTGAGTATAATTCAACTTTTTTTGCAAATTGAGTTAATGTTAATGCTTCTTCTAAGGCTGAATCTCCATCTCCAATTACAGAAACATTCTGATCAATGAAAAAGGCTCCATCACACGTGGCACAATAAGATACTCCTGCCCCTGTTAAATCTTCTTCTCCGGGTATACCTAGCTTTTTCAGTCTTGATCCACTGGCAATTATGACGCACTTAGTGTCGTATGAAGTTTCATATGTTTCCACTATCCAATTTGAGGAAGAATCATCTTTTTTAATATGAGTAACTTCTGAGAGTGTTATTTCGGCACCGGAATCTAAAGCTTGTGTTTGCATGTTACCTATTAACTCGGAACCAGATATTCCTTGTGGAATGCCCGGATAGTCTTCAATTTTTTCTGAATTTATTACAAGCCCTCCCGGCATGAGCATTTCTATTATTAATGAATTCATACCTAATCTAGCTCCAAATATGCCGGCAGATAACCCCGCTGATCCAGCTCCAATAATAACCAAATCTTTTTTTTCCATCTCTCACCTTTACAAGTTCTAATATGTTAAGGACTTATATTACATTTGATTAAATTTGTTTTCTACTATTTAATGTTCAGTATATAGTTAGGATCATTCCATTTTGATGATTTAAAAGGATATTTTGTTAATGAAGAGTTTTTTGATAGATTTACAATGTACGTATTGTCCTACAGTTGTTTCGGCAGATTCGCCCCAAAAATTATGTCCTAGTTGCGATAAAGTATTGTATGCGAGGTATGACATTGACCAAGCAAAGCAATCTTTTTCTAAAGATGATTTGCTAACTAGACCTCCAAATATGTGGCGTTATTTTGAAATGATGCCAATATTAGATGAGAAAAATATAATTACCTTAGGGGAAGGATTCACTCCTATATTTGAAACTAATAAATTAGGCGACAAATTAAGTGTTCCAAATTTGCTTATTAAGGATGAGGGGTTAAATCCAACCGCTTCCTTTAAAGCTAGAGGCTTATCTGCAGCTGTTTCTAAAGCATATGAACTGGGAATTCGTAAATTAACTATGCCTTCTGCCGGTAATGCTGCAGGAGCTATGTCTAGCTACGCCGCTAAAGCTGGTATGGAAGCATACTTATATATGCCGAAAGATGCACCTGAAGCAAATATAAAAGAAGTAAATATTACGTCGGGTAATTTGAATTTAATAGATGGACTTATAAATGATGCAGGAGTCATATCTAATCAAAAGGCAGCGGAACTTGGATTGTTTGATGTATCAACTTTAAAGGAACCCTATAGAGTTGAAGGGAAAAAGACAATGGGTTATGAAATAGCAGAACAGTTGGATTGGAGACTACCCGATGTAATCATATACCCTACAGGAGGTGGTACCGGTATAGTTGGGATGTGGAAGGCTTTTGATGAGATGGAAAAACTTGGCTGGATCGGTTCTGAGCGGCCCCGAATGTATACAGTTCAATCAGAAGGATGCGCTCCAATTGTTAAAGCATTTGAAGAGGGGACTGAATTTGCAGAACCTTGGATCAATGCTGAAACCTTAGCGTCTGGAATAAGGGTTCCGGTAGCTGTAGGAGATTATTTAATATTAAATGCTTTGCGAGATAGTGGAGGAGGTGCCATTACTGTGTCTGATGAAGAAATCTTAGAAATGACTAAAAATGTAGCTTCTTTAGAAGGTATTTTCGTGTGCCCAGAAGGGGCAGCTACAGCCGTTGCACTAAAGAAGTTTTTAGAACTTGACGATATATCACCGGAAGAGGAAGTTTTGTTACTAAATACAGGTTCAGGATTAAAATATCTAGAATCTTACTAAAATAACTTCATTGAAGTGATATGAGGAGCATATATGGATAAAGAGCTCTCAATCATCATCTTTACCATTTCGTGATCGGGGACACATTCAGGACATTCTTCGTTGACCCCTTTAACATATTTTATTTCTATACTTGTATCATCAGATGAAATAACTTCTAAATTGCCACCTTCTGACTCAACAATAGTTTGCATATTTTCTAGTACAGTTTGTACTCCGGAATCTACATTATTGAACATATATACCTCAATAAAATAAAAAATAATTTAGAGATAAAGTATCAAATAGTATTATAACGCGCAAATCATACTTGTTATACTATTTTATATTGAACTTAAGGATTGAAATTTGTTTGTTATTGGAACTGCTGGCCATGTAGACCATGGTAAAACTGCGTTAATTAATACTTTAACTGGTATGGACCCTGATCGACTTCAAGAAGAGAAAGACCGGGGAATGACCATTGATCTTGGATTTGCATGGCTTAAACTTTCAAATGAAACAGAAATATCTTTGATCGATGTCCCGGGTCATGAAAAATTTGTTAATAATATGTTGGCAGGCATTGGTTCCATAGATTTAGCAATGTTAATTATTTCTTTGGAAGAATCCATTATGCCTCAAACTCTCGAGCATTTAGCTATTCTTAATCTTTTAAATGTTCAGAAAGGAATGGTGGTACTTACAAAAAAAGATTTGGTGGATGAAGAATGGGTTGAGTTAGTAAAAGCAGATGTTGAAGAATTGATTTCAGGGACTGTATTTGAGACTTCAAATATATATTGTGTTTCTGCAAAATCTGGAGAAGGAATTGAAGAATTATTATCAGGAATTGAAGAATTATTATCATCTACAATTCTTAGACGTGATATATATAAACCTAGGCTTCCGATTGACCGTTCGTTTACCGTATCGGGGTTTGGAACTGTCGTTACAGGTACTTTGATTGATGGTACTTTGAATGTTGGAGAAGAAATGGAATTATCTCCGTCTGGTCGAAAAGTTAGGATTAGGGGATTGCAAACACATAAAAAATCTGAAGATGTAGCCTATCCTGGTACTAGAGTTGCGGCTAATATATCAGGTGTTAACCATTTAGATATAAGTAGAGGTGAGGTTCTTACTGTACCTGATTGGATTAAACCATCAGAAGCTTTTGATGTGTATCTTAGTGTGTTAGATGCTATTCCAAATCCATTAAGACATAATATGCATGTGACTTTACATGTTGGCAGCACGGAAGTGGTTTCGATACTACGTTTACTTGAAACAGATTCAATTGATGCAGGGGAAAGAACATGGGCTCAAATCAAACCAGTTCACCCTGTTCCAATTTTGAAAGGAGATTATTGTGTTATAAGGTCTAATATGACTACTTTAGGTGGAGGGCTTGTTGTTGCTGCTAATGCAAAAAGGCATAAACGAAAAGATTCTCAAACTGTTGATAGATTGAACTCTTTATTATCAGATTCTACAAAAGATATAGTTTTTAACACTATTAATGAATCTAATTTTCTTATTGGGATACAAAGCATATCCGAAATTTCAAACATTGAGATTGATACTATCATTAGCGAGTTGGAAATTTTAATAGATGAAAAACTTATTTTGAGTACTTCAGATGAAATAGTAAATTCTGACTTTATTACTATAAATAATTGGAATGAATTATTTAATAATGTTAAAAAAATTTTATCAAAATACCATTCTGATTATCCATTGAGGAAAGGGGTCCCAAAAGAGTTTTTGCGTAACCAACTTAATATTACTTCGACCATATATAATCAAGTTTTACAATTGTTAAATATTAAAAATGTTATTGTGGAAGAAGCATCTTTTATAAAGTTACCTGATCATTTCCCAAATCTTTCTGAGCAACAATCAATAAAGGTTAAAGAGTTTATTGATTTATTAAACAAAGATCCTTTTGCTTCTAGTAATGAATTGATAGAAGATCACATTCTGGAGTTTTTAGTTGATCAGAAAAAAATTGTCAGGTTGGACGATAAAATATTACTTTCCTATTCTGTATATCAAAGAATTGTTGGAAAAGTACAACAAATATTGTCTGATAAAGGTGAAATAACGGTCGCGGGGTTAAGAGACGAATTTGGCACAAGTCGAAAATATGCAATTGCTATATTGGATTATATGGACCAACAACAGATTACTAAAAGAGTAGGGGATATTAGGGTTTTCAGATAGTGGGTCTCAAATTAAAGGTGTTAACTTGTCATTAGATTTAAACAATACTGCTAGTCAGGTTTCGGAAATGGTCTCAAAAAAGAGAGATGATTTGGAATCGATAGAATCTAGGCTACAACATATGGTAGATCTACTTCAAAACTTTGATTATCAAAGGTATATAGATAAAAAATCTAAATTACCAGATTTATGGGCATGGCCACTTTTAGAACTCCCAGAAAATCCCGGAAATTCAATATCCTTAGGAGCTACTCCTGAAAATTACATTGCTATTGGGGTTGATGGCTCCCATATTGATGTTAATCGCCATATACCAATTAGGTGCTTTTTGATAAATATAGGGGTCGCTAAGATCGAATACGGAACTACTCCGAATGCTGAATTACTGAGTACCCCAGTTTTGTATTATGGACATCCGCAAGTTACTATACCCAATCCTAATGAAATTCATAAAGATGTTCCTATAGAAGGAGCATTACTTGGAGCTTTTAGAACTGTTAAAGAAGTAGAAGAAATGACTAAGATAATCGAATCCAATGATTCGAATATACCAACAATTGGATTGCTGGACGGTACTTTATTACTTTTGGATGTTTTGAGGCGAGGAATTGATCAATTTGTTATAGATGACTTGTTGAATCAAAGATTTCTAAAGGCATTATCAAAAATAAAAAATATTAATGAGAATAAAAGAACATTACTTGCAAGTTATATAAGTCTTCCTGCTAGTAAAGAATTTATGAATTCATTGAGATTTTATGATTCAGATTCTTTTGATGATCCAAAAATTGCCCAAGATTTAAACTATGACATTTTGGATAGACAGTTATTTTCTAAAATTTTAAAAGAAAATGACAGGTCTGAATTGTTTCCTAGTTCTCATCCTTCGGTTGAATCTTATTATTCCGAGCATCATTTAATGTTCTTTTATGTAAATACTGGATCTGAAATTGCTCGAGTGGAAGTTCCTGCATGGGCAACTCTTGATAATTCAAATGTTGACTTAATACATGCGTTAGTATTAGATCAGACTAATAAAGGGCCAACTTATCCAACTGTATTGATGGAAGCTCATGAACAAGCTGTTATATCATCTAAAGATAGGGAATATTTTTTAAATTTAATCGAAATGTCTATGGGGTCTAAGAATTTTGAATTTTATACTTCTCAAAAAAACCGCTCAAAATCTTTGAGATGGTTGTAAAATCAAAGGAGATAAAGTGATCCGATTAGGTGAAATCATAGAAAGCAATACTAATGAATTTGTTACTCAATGTTATAACCTTTATAATGCTCCTTCTTTAGGGACATTGGTTAAGGCAGGACAAAATGATCCGATTTTCGGGATAGTTTATTATGTTCAAACTTTAGGATTGGACCCTACAAGGCGCCCATTGCCTAGAGGTAAGCATTTAGATGATGAGTCGGAAATATATGAACAAAACCCTCAACTGAATCAATTGTTAACTACGGAGTTTAAATCAATCATAATAGGGCATAGCGTTAATCAAAATATAGAATTTTTCTTGTCTCCTACTCCACCTAAAATTCACTCTTTTGTTCAAGAGTCTTCATCAGAAGAGATAAGTAAAATTGCTACTAACATTGAATTTTTAGAGACTATAATTTATTCTAACCAACCTCAATCAGATGACATAGTAGCATCATTCATCAGGCAAGTTGCCACTATTGTCGATAATCCTAATTTTGTTAATGAGTCAGCTAAAAAAATATCTGCTATGTTGAGAAATGATACCCAAAGATTGAATTCTATATTCAGGAGATTGCGATTATGACTCAATCTAATATTGAAAGTAATATAGGATTTATTATTGGAGGATCATATTCTGAAGGATTAAAAGTTAAGCTTTCTAATAATATACCTGTTGAATCTATTTCTGATGGATTATTCGTAGTTATTGAAGGTGCTAGCAAAGATTTCTTGGCCGTTGTTAAAGATATTGTATTGGAGGCTACTGACCCTAAATTTCAATCATTATTGTTAGATGATAATCATACTTTTCTAAATCAAACCTTATCAGGAACTGTTTTGTATACGACCCTTATCATAAAGCCGGTTTTAATTTTTGGTGACCTAAATCCTTATTTCCCTAATTATGAGGTAGGAAGTGAAAATTCTAACCAGAATTCTAAAAATATCCCCGGATATTTTTCAATTGTTAGAAAGGCTACAAAAGATGATATGGACAGAATTTTTGAAAATCAATCTCAAGCGAATTTTCCTATTGGAGAATTTATCAATATGGATGAATCGAATATTTCTATAGCATTTAATATAGATAAAATGACGTCTAGAAATACAGGTGTTTTTGGAAAGACAGGGAGTGGAAAAACCTTCTTAACGCGTATTTTGTTAAGTGGGATTATTAAAAGTGATTTCTCCAGTAATTTAATATTCGATATGCATAATGATTATGGTTGGTCAGGTACAACTGAAGGGCAGACTGAGGTTAAAGGATTAAAACAATTGTTTCCTTCTAATGTTTTTGTTCACTCTCTCGATAAAAATACAAGAAATTCTAATAATTCACCAGATGCGTTGATTAAAATAAAATATTCAGATATTGAACCAGAAGATATAGCGTTACTTCAGAGGACATTAGACCTTAATGAAAAATCAATTGAAGCTTCTTATGCCTTAAAAGCTCGTTTTGGTAATGACTGGCTTGGTGAATTTATGAATGGAGATATCGAAGACCTAGCCGCTAAAACTGGAAGTCATGCAGGAACCCTTGAAGCTTTGAAAAGAAGGTTATCTAGACTGACAAGGTATACATTTATTGATAACAATTTAAATAAAAATAATTCAGATGATTTCGCTTCAGACATTATTACGCAGTTGTTGCAAGGGTATAACGTAGTTTTAAATTTTGGACGATTTGCTAGTGATAGAACAGCTTATATATTGATAGCTAACATGTTATCAAGGCGTATTTATAATGAATATAAGAAGAAAATGGAAAATGCACTTGCAAATTCTAATCCAAGTGATCGTCCTAGAAATTTAGTTATAACTATTGAAGAGGCTCATTTATTTTTAGACTCATCTGTTGCAAATCAGACTATTTTTGGCAATATAGCTAGAGAGATGCGTAAATATAACGTCACTTTATTGGTTGTAGATCAAAGGCCTAGTCAAATAGATGATGATGTTATGAGTCAAATTGGTACTAAAATTGCATGTAGCTTAGATAGTGATAAAGACGTTGACGCTGTTTTATCGGGTGATTCTCAAGCGCGCGAACTACGAGGTGTACTGTCTAAGTTAGAGCCTAATGGGCAAGCATTAATTATTAGTCATGCATTGCCAATACCTGTTCCGATTAAAACTAGAAGATATAACGAAGATTTTTATCAATCAATGGCACCGCAAAAAACTCAGAAACAAATAGATCAAGATAAAAAAAATCTAGGACTATGATAAATCTTGAGATGATCTTATATTTTGAGATATTTCCGCATTGATTGTAAGTTGAATTTCTTTGACGAGATCACTCTCAATTGTTGTAAGTGATTCTAATGATTCTTGGAATATCGTGATTTTATCTGGCAAAATGTCTTCATAGCCATATCTTTCAGGTGAATGGATACCTTCATACAAACTTAGAAGGTCTAGTTTATTCTCTAACCCAGTACCTAATAGTTGTTCTTCTGTAGGAGATAAATCTACAATTATTTGGATATTTTCCAGATATTTTTTCGAGTTATCTGGAAGGTTATTAATTGCATCTGATACTAATTGTTTGAATTTTGTTAAAGAAAGTTGTGCCATTAAATTTAAAACTTTATATAAGTGTTGTGTGTTTAGTTTATAAATTGTATCCTAAACGAGTTTCTAATATATTCTATTTAGATCAAGATTATATATTTTGGGAGGTAATCATGACAGATCTTCGGAAAACTGTCGCTATCGTAGGGGTAGATGAATCAGATGAAATCGGAAAAGTTCCGGGTAAATCAAATCTTCAGCACCATGCAGAGGCTGCACATAATGCTTTAGCCGATGCAGGGATGTCTTTGAAAGATGTTAATGGGCTTTTTTGCTCTGGTAATACAGCTATGGGGACCTTGAATATAGCCGAATATTTGGGTATTGAACCTAGCTTTACCGATACTACTGCTGTTGGAGGTTCTTCGTTTGTTATTCACATAGCACATGCTGTTGCAGCTATCAATGCAGGATATTGTGATGTAGCTTTGGTTACTCATGGAGAAGCCGGTAGAAGTAGGAGAACACGACCAGGTCCAGATCCTGCAGATCCCGGTCCTCAATATGAAATTCCATATGGCCTAATTGGGCCACCGGTCAATTACGCCATGGCAGCGCGTAGGTACATGCACATATATGGTGAAGATAAAACTAGACAAGGAATGGCTGAAGTTGCTGTTGCCACTAGAAAATGGGCCCAAATGAATCCAAAAGCATATATGAAAGATGATATGACATTCGATGATTATCATAATTCTAGATGGATATCAGAACCATTCCATTTACTTGACTGTTGTTTAGTTACTGATGCTGGTGGAGCTTATGTTATAACTTCTGCAGAGCGTGCAAGAGATGCAAAAAAGAAACCTGTTTGGGTTTTGGGTGCTGCAGAGTCACACGATCATAATATTATTAGTCAAATGCCTGATTTAACTCGTTCTGTCGCTAGGAATACTGGTCCTGCGGCTTTGAAAAGAGCAGGTCTTACACATGATGATATGGACCTTGCTATGATATACGACTCTTTTACATATACAGTTTTAGCAACTTTAGAAAGTTTAGGGTTTTGTGGTCCTGGTGAGGCCCCGGATTTTGTTGCAAATCAAAGAACTGCTCCGGGAGGAGACTTTGCAATGAATACTTCTGGAGGAGGATTGTCTTATACTCATTCAGGTATGTACGGAATGTTCTTAGTTTTGGAAGCTGTTAGACAATTGCGCGGAGAATGCGGAGACCGGCAACTTGATGATCCTAAATTATGTTTAGTAAATGGTACCGGAGGACAACTTTCTTCCACAGGAACCGCTATATTAGCTGTTGATTAATTAAAGGATAAAGAAATATGACTTATAAGAAACCTATACCTATGCCTCAAGGTGAATCAGATTTTTATTGGGAGAAAGCTAAGGCTGGAGAATTGTGGCTTAGGTATTGCAATACATGCGATGATGCTTATTTTTACCCAACTGATATTTGCAGAAACTTAGATTGCTCACACCCTAGGGATACAGGCTGGAGAAAAGCTTCAGGTAAAGCTACTTTGTTTACCTACGGGATTGTTCATAGAGCCCCACATCCTGGGTTTGTTGACGATGTCCCTTATGTTACAGCAATTGTAGAACTTGAAGAAGGCCCAAAGATGCCTACTAATATTGTGATAGATAATCCAAGCTCGGATAATTTAAAGATTGGAATGGATTTGGAAGTTGTGTTTGAAGATATAACTGAAGAGATAGCTTTACCTAAATTTAAACCGATCTAATCATAAAGGCTATCATCCATTTCTCTTAAAACAGAAAAAGGAAATATTCCTGTATGGTGTCCGTCACTCCATAAAAATTGAATACCGTAACGGCCAACAGTTAGATAATCTTCTGCCGTTAGGTCATGAGGGACTGAAGCTGGATCCAAAAGTTGTCTTTTGCTCCATTCTTCTACGCATTGTGCACACTGGCAGCTTACCCGGATTTCACGTGCCGAAAAAGTGCTCTCGTGCCCGTCATCCCACTGTAATAGTATCTTATTGCCATATAATCCAACATTTTTTAGTTTGATAGATGAATTCAATATGCTCTCCAAAATATACTTATGTTAAATATCATATATAAGATTGACCCATTAAGATACCTGTGATACTTTCAAAACTTAAGCAAAAAAGGAAATTCACATATAAATGTCTACTCTTAAAGATATAATAGTACTTGATATATCAAGAGGTAAATCTGGAGCTGTTTCATCAATGTTCTTGGCTGATAATGGAGCTAGAGTTATACGTGTTTTGGATAATTCTAATGATGACATTTTAAAAATTTCAGAAGGGGAAAAATTTTATGAAACAGAATTCTCCTTTTTTAATCGAGGAAAAGAACTTCTGAAGATAAATATTTCAGAAGAATTGAATTTTATTGAATCATTACTTGCATCTGTAGATGTTGTTATAGATGACTGTACTCCATCAGAGGATTTCCATGGATTAAATATTTCTGAAATAACTAAAAAATTTCCACATATCATCCATAGCTCTATTACTCCATATGGCAATAAAGGTCCTTTGAAGGATAGTGTAGGAGATCCTAATCTAATTAAAGCAAGAGCAGGTATCTATGATAGATTACCTGGGTTTCGAGAAGGATCTATATATGTTGTTCATCCATTTGTAGAAGTTGGCGCAGGATTACTTAGCGCTATAGGTATTACTGCGGCATTATTTAAGCGCGAGCAAACAAAACATGGATGCAGAGTATATACTTCCTTGTATGCCGCTGCTCTTTTTTATACTCCCATAGTATCAAGTAATAAAGTGAAAAAATATCCTAATAATTCACCAGTAGGCGGAGGCCCTTTTTATAGTGTTTTTGAATGTTCAGATAGTAATTGGATTCAATTAGCATGTATTCATGAAGGGTTTGTTGATATTGCAGCTGCTGTTATGGACATAGCCCACATTTTAGTAGAGGAAAGATTTGGAAATGGAATTTCTCCTGTTGATGACGAATCAAGGTTTGAATTATTTAATATTGTAAAAGAAAAAATGAAAACTAAATCATCTGTCGAATGGTCAAGCATATTTGACGCCGCTGACATTCCTTTTGCTGTTGTTGGTACTTCCAAGAGTGCTATGCATAATGAACAGCTTATACACAATAATATGATAGTTGAGACTGAAGACCCTATTTTGGGGACTATAAAACAACCGGGATGTTCTTTACATCTGTCAGATTCCCCTAATAGTATTTCACCTCTTGCTTACGTTACAAAAGATGATTTATTAGCTTCTTTTCCATTTAATAGAATAGTTTATAAACCGGTTAAATTTAGCACTGCTACAGAAATGCCATTGAAAGGTATTAAAGTATCAGATATTACTAACGTGATCGCTGGTCCATCTGCTGGTAGGGTTTTAGCTGATTTAGGTGCTGATGTTTATAAAATTGAACCTCCATATGGAGATCTTTCAAGACCTGGAAACCTCCATTTTTTTCATTCGTCAAATTCTAATAAAAGATCACTTTCAATCAATATCAAAGATGATAGAGGGAGCCATGTTGTTAAGAAAGTCATATGTAAAGGAGATGCCTTAATAGCCAATCTGAGGCCAGGTGTTTTGGATCGTTTAGGGTTATCATCTGAAGAATTAAAAAAGGAAAATCCTAGAATAATTGAATCTTATATTAGTGCTTTTGGAGAATCTGGCCCATTTTCACATAGACCAGGCCTTGACCCACTAGCTCAAGCGTGGTTAGGTTTGCAAACAGCTCAAGGAGGATCTCCTCAAAGACCATCATTTATAGGTCAATTAGCTCCAACAGATTATACTGCAGGTCTAATAGCAAGTTTGGGTATAACTATTTCTTTATATCATCGTGAGAAAACTGGTAAAGGACAAATATCCCGAACTAATTTGCTAAATGCAGGTACGCTTTTGTTGGAGGGGGATTTGTCAGAAATTCAGAAAGATAATTTGCCAAATTTGAATTTTTCAGATAGACGTCTTGGTGATATAAATCAATATGGTCTTAGTGATTACAATCGTTTATATCAAACGAAAGATGGTTGGATATATATTTCTGCGGAAGGAAATACAGATGCTTTTCATCACTTTATTAATATTTATGACGATAATATTGAAAGTGAGAGAGGTGAAAATAAATTTGATGAAAATTACTTACATACTGATTATGGATTGTTGGTTTTTAATGTTTTTAAATCCCAAACAACTGAATTTTGGATGAATAAACTATCTGAAGCAGGTATAAATGCAGCGGAATCAGTAGAAAATTATGATGTTTTGTATTTTGATGATCCGCATCCCAAAGCAAACGATATGATAGCTACTCACGTTACTAATGATTTAGTGGAGCATAAATACGTAACTGGATTCATAAAATTTGATGAATTACCTTCAAATCATTCTTTCCCTACACCAAGACTGGGGGAACATTCTAGAGAAATTCTTAAAGAATTTGGGTTTGATGATATGTTCATAGACTCCATTATCGGAGATAATGTATTAATTGCTCCGGATTTATAAAATTTGATTAAGGTTTTTATAAATAATGAATACAGAAGAATTATCTGATTTAAGATATAAAATTAGGCATTCAGCTGCTCACGTAATGGCAGATGTGGTTAAAACTATGTATCCGAATGTTAAATTGGCTATTGGTCCACCTACTGAAGATGGGTTTTATTACGATTTTTTAATAGATACCCCTTTCTCAGATGATGATTTGAAGAAAATCGAAAAACAGATGAAAAAAATTATAGCTCGAAATCTTCCATTCGAATATTCTGAATATTCTAGAGAAGATATGCTAGAAATTAATAAAGATGAACCTCTGAAAATAGAGATAATCAAAGAAATTCCCGAAGGGGACTCTATAACAACATATAAACATGGTGATTTTGAGGATTTATGTGCAGGACCTCATGTTGAATCAACCGGTAAAATTCCAGCTTTCAAGCTTTTAAATGTTGCAGGAGCTTATTGGAGAGGTGATGAATCTAGGCCAATGCTACAAAGAATTTACGGTACAGCATGGGAATCAAAAGAAGCTCTTCAAAAGCATGTAGAACGTATAGAAGAAGCTCGTAAAAGGGACCATAGGACATTAGGGAAAACACTAGATTTATATTCTATTCACGAAGAAATTGGACCTGGTTTAATAGTGTGGCATCCAAAAGGGGCTAGAGTTAGGAATCTTTTTGAAGATTTTTGGCGTACAGAACATTATAAAAGAGGGTACGATCTTGTTTATACTCCAAATATAGGTAGATCAGTTTTGTGGGAAACAAGTGGGCATTTGGATTTTTATAGTGAAGACATGTTTGCTCCTTCGGTAAATGATGACCAAGATTATTATTTAAAACCTATGAATTGCCCTTTCCATATAATGTACTATCGGTCTTCTTTGAGAAGTTATAGAGATTTACCTATGAGGGTAGGGGAACTTGGTACTGTTTATAGACATGAAAGAGGAGGCGCATTACATGGTACATTGAGAGTTAGAGGGTTTACTCAAGATGATGCTCATATTTTTTGTACACCAGATCAAATAAAGGATGAAGTTAAAGGTGTTTTAGATTTGACTTTTGATATGTTGAACGCATTTGGATTTACAAAATTTACAATAAGCCTTTCTACAAAACCAGATAAATCTGTTGGCTCTGAAGATCAGTGGAAAGTTGCTGAAGACTCATTAAAAGATACTCTTGATGGGATGAAATTATCTTATGATACTGATCATGGGGGAGGTGCATTCTATGGCCCTAAGATTGATATTAATATAGAAGATGCTATCGGTAGGTCTTGGCAATGCACAACAGTTCAGTTTGATTTTAATCTTCCAGAAAGATTTGGGATCTCATATATTGGAGAAGACGGACAATCTCATAAGCCTTATATGGTTCATAGAGCAATATTTGGATCTTTAGAAAGATTTATGGGAATGTTGATTGAACACTATGGGGGCGCTTTTCCGGTTTGGTTGGCTCCAACTCAAGTTATTCTAATTCCAATTGCAGATAGACATCACGAATATTCTAATAAAATACGAGATTATCTAAATGGAAATAATATTAGAGTTGAAATTGATGATAGCCGAGACAGGATGAATGCAAAAATCCGTAATGCTCAAATTCAAAAAATTCCATATATGTTCATAATTGGAGATAGAGAAATAGAATCTAATAAAATAGGGGTGAGACTTAGATCTGGAGATGATCTAGGGGCTTTAGGATTAGATGATGTTATGAACCATATCAACAATTCAATAGACGATAAGATTTAAATTAGCTATAATTCTTGATGCAGGTTTAACACTATGCTATATTCAATATGGTCCAGTGTGAACTGGGCTTTTTGTATTTAATGTAAATTAGGAGTTTTAGTATACCTAAGAATTATAAAGTTAATGACAGTATCACATCTGGGACAGTTTTAGTAGTTGATGAAAAAGGTACTCAATTAGGTGAAATGCCAACAACTGAAGCCTTAGATTTAGCTTCAGAAAAAGGATTGGATTTGGTTGAAGTTGCACCTAGCGCTAATCCTCCTGTTTGTAGGTTATTGAATTACGGTAAGTTTCGATATGAAGCTACTAGAAAAGAAAGAGAATCTAGAAAAGCAAACAAGGTTAATACAAATAACCAATTACGTGAAGTAAGGATGAAGCCTCGTATAGGTGAACATGATAGGTTGTCAAAGACTAGACTAATAAAGAGGCTTTTAACTGAGGGAGCAAAAGTTAAAGTTTCAGTTATGTTCAGGGGTAGGGAATTGCAACATCCGCAAATAGGTATGGCTTTATTGAAAAATGTTGCAGAGGATTTGCAAGAAGACGCTATGTTGGATCAAGCGCCAAATTTTGAGGGCAGATTTTTAGCAATGATTCTTTCTCCTAGTCCAACATTGAAAAAACAAGTTAGAATTAATAAGGAAACGGAAAGTGCCAAAACTTAAAACCCACAAGGGAGCTAAGAGTAGATTTAAGGTGACAGGGACCGGTAAACTTTTACGTATGAAAGGTTTGCGAAGTCACTTGAGACGTAAAAAACCTACTAAAGTAAAGAGAACATTTGGAAGTACAATTCCTGTCAGCGAAGCAGATGTACCTAGATTAAAGAAATTACTTCCATATAAAAAATGATGTTTTATTTGTTCAGGAGATTTATAAAGTGACTAGAAGTAAAGTCGGCGTTGTAAGGCGTAGAAGACATAAAAAGATGTTATCGATGACTAAGGGTCATCAAGGTGTTAGGCATAGGCTCTATAGACGATCACATGAATCCATGATACATGCGTATCAATATGCTTTTGATCACAGACGTGAGAAAAAAGGAGATATGAGGCGAATATGGAATGTGAGAATTAATGCTGCGGCTAGGACGAATGGGATAACTTATAGTAAATTAATTAATGGGCTCTCTTTGGCTGAAGTTTCTATAAATAGAAAGATGTTGGCAGAGTTAGCTGTTGATGATCCTAGAGCATTTTCTGAGGTAGTTTCTATTGCTAAATCAGCTCTTGATAAAGCAGCTTAATTAAGCTGCTTTATTTTTTCATTCGAATTATATCTTGGGTTAAAGCTTCCTTATCTATAGGGTTTGTGTGTACAAGTTTAGCGACCCCTATGTCGTTTAGAATATAAACAGGAGAAGAATGGATTACGGTTTCTTTTTCCAGTAAAGCATTGTTTATACCTTCAACTCCACCCTTTTGAATGGGGACCTCATATTTTTGAGGGTTTATGAAATATGAATTCCATATGGGGGTCAAGTCTTCCCTTGTCCCTGAAATAAAAGACCAATTTGTATCTAAATTCCATTTTTTTATAAATTGATTCCTGTTTTCCAAAGAGTCATTTTCTGGGTCTACGCTAACTATTATTACAGGTATTTTGCCCGAATCAGGCACATTGGATAAAGATTTTCTAATAGTATTTGTAATAATAGGACACACATCTGTGCACTCAGTAAACAGAAAAGATAGTATAGCTACATTTGAACCATGATTGCCACTATCTATCAGTCTGTTTGAATGATCTTTTAGCGCAAATCTATAACTATCATGGTTATTCAGTACTGTGCCTTTATATTGGCGCTCTGAATCACATGAAATAAGTACAAATACAAATAGTGAAAATAGTATTAGATAACAGGATTTTGCGCGCACGTAATTTAGATATTGCCGTAGAATTATTTTTCTGTAGACCTTTCATATAAATAGGCTACTGTAGGAGTTACTATTAAAAGAATTAGTCCTATTACGATAACCCCGGCACCACTTAGTGATGTATGGTGATGCACTTGGTAAAGTAAGTATCCAAATGGTATTGCAAAAGCAGCTATCATAAGTAAAGAAGCTAAAGGCACAATAGCTGAAAGAAATAATTTATTGTTCATTATAACTCCTGTAAAGTTAATCTAATCATCATCTAGTATACCTCTTTTTGTATCCTTTGACTCACTCTCGAACCATTTAAAAAAGGTGATTATTAGAATTCCTAAAAATAAGAATCCACTTCCTACCTTCATGATGATACCCCCCATTTGTTGATCTAATAAAGCAGAAACATTCCAAATTCTGGGAGCATCTACGTAATGAGTGTATATTGGCTCAGTTGCGAATGTTATGATACCAAATACTATTATTTGAGCAAGAGACATTACAAATAGGTATATCATTTGTAGAGGGTAGGATATTTTCGGTAATAAATTTGAGGTAGTAGATATAGGCCACCACATTATTATTGCAGAAATCATAAACATTAAATGTTCACCTATATGTATGTAATGATTCGAGACAGACAGTTTATATAATTCGGGTATATGCCATAGCGAAAATATCAGATTGAATATAACTACTGCTATTATCGGATGAACCAAAAATTTAACCATTTTGTATAAGAAAATATTTTCAAGTAGATAGTCAATTAACCATTGAGGGATCCCTAGAAGCAATAATGGAGGTGCAATTAAGGTAATTAATATGTGTTGCAGCATATGCGCACTAAACAGATATTGATCGCTTAGAATATGTAAGGGAGAAGTTAAAGAAATTAATATTATTAGTACGCCTAAAGTAAACATAAATGTTTTTTTAGGGTCAATCTGATTAGAAAGGGTTTTCTTAATTCTTAGAGGCCCTATCCCAACTAAATACAGAAATTCTATTATGAGTAGTCCTATTATTGCATCTGGATGGCCGTGCCAATGTGTCCATATAGAGGATGTTATATCCATAATGCCTCTAATAAATTTCTAAGTGTAATAGAAGAATTGTAATATTCTAAAAAGCATTAAATAGTGCCATTAATGCCAAAATCACTCCTGATGCCACTATAAAACCTGATATAAACATTAGAGTGAATAATCTGTTATCAAATTTCAGGTGCATATAATACATAATTACTAATGCAAATTTTCCTGCTGATAAAACAAATAAGATTGGAATAATCCAGTAGTTTAAAAATTCTAAGTAAAAAATCCCTACTTCAATAGCAGTTATTACTACAAGTATCATTGCTATTTTAAAGTATTGTAATGAAGTTGGATGACCGGTATGGACCTCTGAATTTACTTGATTATCACTCATATTAGCTCCAAATTGTTATGAAAACGGAAAAACTCCAAATAAATATACAACCGTAAAAATGACGATCCAAACTACGTCAACGAAATGCCAGTAAAGCGCAGCTAGGTCAACATCAAGATTTTTTTCTTTGGTTATGACACCCTTTTTAAATGAGAGTAGCAATAAAGACAGTAACCATACTACTCCTAATGTGACGTGTGCTCCGTGGAATCCAGTTAATGTATAAAATGTTGTGCCAAATAGGTTAGTTTGTGGTTTTAGGCCGTATTCGCCATCAAATTTTTCTACACCTGGCTTACATTCAGCTGCAAACACTTCTTGCTCAAATAGAGTCATTTCATGAGATTCATTACATTCAATGTGCACGTGATGTTTTGAGAAGCTGCTAAATTCATATACTTGGAATCCAACAAAAGTAGCTCCCATAATTGCAGTTGATACCATCCACATTCGAAATGCTTTCATGTTGTTTCTTGTTAAAGCTGAATAAGCTAATACCATACTCATACTGCTCATTAATAGCACGAAAGTGCTTACGGATGTTACCGGTATATCAAATACATCAATTGGCCTAGGCCCAGAAAGGCTTTTACCTTTGTAGACTAAATATGTCGCAATTAATGCTCCAAAAAACATACAGTCTGAACCAAGAAATGCCCACATAAGCATTTTTCTATGGTTAAGACCAGTAGTCGTTTCTTCATGATCTCCATGGTCTGAATGCATGTTTTCTTTTATTTCTACTTGTGCCAATCTACTTACCTTCCTCTTAATGTGCTGAATGCTCGTCCGGATCGTTTACAGGCTCTAATGACCAAGCGTAAACCCCTATGAAAGTTATTGCTGTCCCTATTGCAGCTATTAAATAAGGGAATATTAAACCATTAAAAACAACCCCATATCCAGCTATAAATATGCCTAAAGATGTAATTAAAGGCCAGTATGATGGTTGAGGTAAGTGTATATTGTGATGTTTTACTGGTTCTTCAACTTCTATGTCAGGGTTTTCTTGTTTGGTAACCCACCAATCATCTAAAGCCTTTACTTGTGGGATTTCTTTGAAGTTATATTCTGGAGCAGGAGAAGGGATTGACCATTCTAAAGTTCGTCCGTCCCATGGATCTGCTGGTGCGATTTCTCCTGACTTCCAACTTTTTACGAAGTTTAATATAAAGGCCAAGAAGCTCAATATGATAATGAATACTCCAAAGGTTGATACGCCATTCCATAAATCCCAACCCATCCCTTCAGCATATGTATATATTCTTCTAGGCATTCCTTCTAGCCCAACAAAGTGCATAGGAAAGAAAGTTAAATTTTGACCAACCATGAGTGTCCAGAAATGGAATTTACCTAGTTTTTCATCATACATTTTACCGGTTATTTTTGGATACCAATAATAGATACCAGACATTAGAGCCATAATAGCTCCACCGAATAGTACATAGTGTATATGTGCTGGAATGAAATATGTATCTTGCTGCTGGGCGTCAGAGGCTGACACTGCGTGCATTACGCCACTTATCCCTCCAATAAGAAACATTGCTATAAACCCTAAGGAAAATAGCATAGGAGTATTAAGCTTGATTGACCCACCCCATATAGTTGCTAGCCAGTTAAATACTTTTATTCCAGTAGGAACGGCTATAAGCATAGTTGTTATTGTAAATATTGCATTTACTGCTGGCCCCATGCCTACTGTGAACATGTGGTGACTCCATACCATCCAACCCATAAATGCTATGATGGCTCCTGCAAGTACAATAGTTGCATACCCGAATAAAGGTTTTTTAGAGAAAACAGGTAATACCTCAGATACTATTCCCATTGCAGGCAATATGAGGATGTAAACCTCAGGGTGGCCAAAAACCCAAAATAGATGCTGCCAAAGAACTACACTTCCACCATTTGATACATTAAAGAAATTGAAAGCAAAATATCTGTCAAATGTTAACTCTATTAACGCTACTGTAATTACAGGAAACGCTAGGACCAGTAATATTGCAGTTATGAAGCTCATCCAGATAAATACAGGTAATCTCATCATATGCATTCCAGGAGCGCGCATATTTATTATTGTGACAATAAAATTAAACGCAGCTGCTAGAGATGCGATTCCTAAAACTTGTAAACTTATAATCCAAAAATCGATTCCAGTTCCCGGGTTTTGGCTAATTGATGTTAGGGGTGCATAACCAAACCATCCTGCATTTGTTGCCCCTCCTATCCAACTTAGCTTTAACATTAATGCTCCAGCTAAAAATGTCCAATAACTAAAAGCATTTAGCCTAGGGAATGCAACGTCACGAGCACCTATTTGTAAAGGTATTATGAAATTAAAAAATGCAGCCCCCATAGGCATGATAGCCAAGAATATCATTGTTGTGCCATGCATTGTAAACAACTGGTTGTACACTTCTGCACTGACAATATCTAATTCTGGACCAGCTAATTGGAGTCTCATCAAGGTAGCTTCAATGCCACCACTTAGAAATAGTATAAATGCAGTTACTCCGTACAATATTCCTATTCTTTTGTGATCAATTGTAGTAAGCCAGCCCCAAATTCCAGTTGGGTTAACCGGCCTTGCTATACTTGGAAAAGATATTGGTATAGGGAATGTAGTCATTTGTTTTTCTACCGTCCTAGGACAACTTATATTTTTAAAACATCATTTTAGAGTCATCAGGTATGCAACTAATGCAGATATTTGTGATTCAGTTAAAGCTCTGTCAGGATCGTTATATACAGCTCCTTGCGCCGCCATCAAGTTTCCTGGTTTTATAGATGCTGGATCAGCAATCCATGCTCGTAAATTTTCCTGCAGATAAGCTTCGTTTATATCTGTAGTATCAATATCATCTGTATTATTCATCAATCCTGCAGCTAAATATGTTCGTGATGCCAAATGAGTCAGGTTAGGCCCTAATCGTCCTTTGGAACCTGCTTTTGCAGTAGGCTTTAGTGCATGACATCCGCTACAACCAGCAGATTTAAATACTGCAGCTCCTTCTTTTACAAGTGGATCATTCCACTCTGCTGCAGGCTCTGTTTGGTTCATTAACCAAGAGTCATATTCAGGTTGACTAACAGCAATAACTTTAAACCTCATATTCGCATGAGAAGCCCCACAGAACTCAGTACATTGCCCAAAATATACCCCGGGTTCAGTTGCTTCAAACCACATGTGGTTAAGGTCTTTATTTCCATCAATATCTTTTGGTTTTGGAACCATATCCACTTTACCGGCTAATTTTGGAACCCAAAAGCTATGTATTACGTCAACACTGTCTAATTCGATTCGTACAGGTACTCCAACCGGTATATATACTTCATTTGCTAATACTACTTCTTGGGATTCATCATTTGGATTA